>ENA-UESG01000079-UESG01000079.1-human-gut-metagenome-genome-assembly--contig:-NODE-79-length-113446-cov-27.528337_pt1 | contig 113446 bp, 88 predicted proteins | sample MGYA00243002_ERZ508003 | MGnify/ENA primary metagenome ERZ508003 (study PRJEB26167, sample SAMN06115514) | human gut metagenome | host: Homo sapiens | place: China:Shanxi | collected 2015-12-02... | reverse complement strand
TCGATAGCATCTTGGTTACCGGTCAGACCATAACCCGCACGTAGTTTCAACTGGCTCAGCCAATCCACGTCTTTCAAGAAAGCCTCCTCATTCAACACCCAAGCGGCGGAAGCGGAAGGGAAGAAGCCCCATTTATTATTCATACCCAATTTAGAGGAACCGTCCGCACGTAAGTTCACGGTGGCGATAAAACGGTTGTCATACATATAATTGAAACGACCCATGAATGAGGCCAGACGATTCTCGTTTTGGAAAGAAGTCACGTCTCCGTATTTCACCGTACCACCCGCTTTCAGGTTGTTATAACCGAAGTAATCCGTCTCAAAGCCACGGGCACCGGCGCTAAATCCCGTATAATGATATTTTTGTCCCTCAATCAAGCCCAAAGCGTCGATATGATGTTTCTCGTTCAGATCCTTATTATAGGATAACTGGATATTACCCATCAAGATATTCTGCTTATTATCCGCACGGTAACCATGAGCGTCGGAAGTCTGCGTAATCGCTTTCAAATCTTTCGGGATATACTTCATGTTCTCCTTCACGTTATACGTATAAGAGCCGAATGCGCTCAGTTTCAATCCGTCCAAAATCGTCCAAGTCAATTTACCGTGTACGTTCACGTAAGCGTTCTTCTCACGATCCTGTATCTCAAGACGTCCCAGCGGGTTCTGGATCTCGTTTGCGTAGGGATCCTCATCCCATTTGCCATCCTCATTCTTATGCGTAGGGAAGGTTGGGTTGTAAGTAGCGGCCGAATAGAAAGTTTTCTCATAATCGTTCGTATAATCCACTTGCTTCAAGGAACCGAACATACCGAACTCGATTTTCAACTTATTGTTGAACATATTCTGGGAAGCGTCCAATTTAGCCGTATAATTCTTCATACCGCTATTCTTGATAATACCCTGTTGATCGATCACGCCTACAGAAGCACGATAATTCGAATCGTCGTTACCCGCGCCGAAAGAGATGTTATGGTTCTGCGTATAACCCAACTGCTCGATCTCGTCGAAGAAATTCGTATTACCTCCCATATCCAGCGGAGTCATGCCTAACGCCTTCGCCGTAGAGCGGAACTCATCGGCGGATAACATCTTCAAGTTCTTATAAACATTACTGATACCGAAGTTGCCGTTATAACTCAACGTCTTCATACCGTTCTTACCTTTCACCGTAGTCACTACGATTACACCGGCGGCACCACGTGAGCCGTACTGAGCGGTCTCGGAAGCGTCCTTCAAGATCGTGAACGTCTCGATGTCGGCGGGAGCGATCGCGTCCAACATGCTCAAATCACCGAATACGCCATCGATAATCACCAAGGGATCATTACCACCGGACAAAGAGGTCGTACCACGTACACGGATAGAAGGCTTAGAGGCAGGGTCGCCACCCGTCTTGGAGATTACCACACCGGCAACCTTACCCTTCAAGGATTCCAACGGCGTGTTTACCACACCTTGGTTCATATCCTCTTTCTTGATACGCTCTACCGCACCGGAGATCGTACGCTTGCTACCGGTAGCGTAACCTACTACTACCACCTCGTCCAACGCCTCTACATCCTCGTCCAGAATGATATTCAGGTTCTGCTGTCCATTTACCGGGATCTCTTGTGATTTATAACCGATATAAGAGATGGTCAGAGTCCCGTCTTTCGGAGTTGCCAACGTGAAATTTCCGTCCATATCGGAAATCGTACCATTCGTTGTTCCTTTCACAAGGACACTAGCTCCAATAATCGGATCGCCGAATTTAGAGTCTTTCACTACACCTTTTACGGTAATGTCTTGAGCATAACTGCTAAAGGAAAGAAAAAGTCCCAAAAGAAGTAGGAACAAACCTCTTTCCCGCAAAGAGAAGAAATGCTTTTTCATGCTTTACAATTTAAGATTACTAAATTAATTTTATTTATTTCGTTTGCTTGATAAAACAACCAAGAGGGGGAATCCCCCCCTTCTCGGACATAAAATAATCTTACAGGAATAAAGGGCGGGTAAAAGCGGGCCTAGTTGTTATATAATAAATTGATTTGATCATAAAATAGAATACTTTTGTTACATTTGCCTCAATCTTTTATCTAAAGTGGTATGTGTGAGCAATTGTATCTAACGGATGATCGTCTTCTTTTCGATAAGATCAGAGGGGGCAACGCAAAGGCGTTCGAATACGCTTTTCGCAAGTTCTCTCCCCGTTTAGAGGCATTTGCCCAGAAATACACCAACGATACAAACGAGGCGGAGGATATCGTACAGGATGTATTCTTGAAATTATGGGAAAGAAGGGAGTTGCTGGATAACATCTCGCTGACCTCTTTTCTTTTCATGATGGTAAGGAATAGTTGTCTAAACTATTTAAAACACCGTCAGATAGCCGATACGGTACAGCAACGGATACCGGATACCGAGACTGCCGAGCGATTATATGCGGCGGATTTCGTACCCGACCCTTCCTCCTTGCTGATGCAAAAGGAACTGTCCGACTCGATCGATCAGATTATGGAGGAACTACCGCCCAAATGCAAGGAAGCGTTCGTTCTCAGCCGTCTGAACGGCTTGAAAAACCGGGAGATAGCGGAACATATGGCTATTACGGAGAAAGTGGTGGAGAAACACATTACCCGTGCCTTGAAACGATTCCGGGATGGATTAAGGCGTTATGCCTTATTACTGGGAACGCTCCTTAGTCTTTGGAAATGGTAATACAGATTTAGTAAAACAGGAAAATGGAGAATAAACGATTCGAACATATAATTACACGGTATCTGAAAGGCAAGGCGACCCCGGAGGAAGAAGCGGAGTTGCTTCAAGCCATCCATGCCTCCAAGGAATGGGAGACCGCTTTCCGGAAGCGAACCGCCGAATGGAATCCTTTGGAAGAGGCTGAAGCCGATCCGGAAACGGACCGGAAATGGAATCGGATCGCTTCGATCATCACGCCCTCGGAATCTCAATCGCAAACCGAAGAGGCACCGGTTATTTCCTTGGTCTCAACTTCTTCCCGAAGAATATGGTTCTCGATAGCAGCGGTGGTCTTACTATTGCTTGTATCCGGAGTTACCGTCTATTTCTTGAATCAAGGCGGAAAAGCGGGAACAGGAAATGCCGAATGGCAAACGATTATAGCTGCGCAAGAGGATCGTTCGATCCTTTTACCCGATGGTAGTTCCGTTTATTTGAGAGAGAATTCCGAGCTAAGCTATCCGGAGGTCTTCGCCTCTTCCGTACGAGAGGTCAAAATCAAAGGAGAAGCCTTTTTTGAGGTCACTCCCAATAGCGAGCAGCCTTTTATAGTTGATGCTTCCGGCTTATCGGTCAAGGTACTGGGAACCTCTTTCAGCGTACAGACCTCCGATCAAGGAAACGAGATCTCCGTGATCTTGGTAGAAGGAAAGGTGAGCCTGAATAACGCACATGAGAAAGAATTGGTACAGTTGCATCCGAACCAAAAAGCCGATTATTTCGTGAATGACGAACATTATACGGTAACGGAAGTTGATAGTGAACGGCTTACCTCGTGGAGAAAAGGGATCATCTTTTATGATAACGCTTCCCTAGATGAAATCGTACGCTTGATCGAACAAACCTATAAGGTCTCACTCATGTACACACGTCCGGAAAACGATGATCAACGTTTCTCCGGCGCTTTTCTAAAGACACAAAAATTAGAAACCGTATTACAACAAACCAATAAACTCACGGGTACGAACTTGATTCTTATTCAATGAAGAGATACGCGCCACTGCTGTTAACCTTTCTTTTTCTCCCGTTGCTCTTCTCCTGCTTCGATCTGGAAGAAGACCTATACGACCAGCTGGAGAAAGAGGATTATTATACGGATTATGAATCCTTAATGGCCTCCGTACTCCGTCCTTATGAGCATGCGAAATGGGCGGAGACTAATTTCTCTTTCTGGCTGCAAGAGTTATCGGCGGATCAACTCGTGATCACCCAAAAACGAGAGCATTGGGAAGACGGGGGCGTATGGCGTATGATCCACCAACATACATGGGACACGTACGAGAAAAACAGTGAGCAAATGTGGAACGCTTGCTACGGAGGTATCGGATATTGTAATAATACATTGGCGGATATCCAAGAGTTATCATATGATAACTTCGGACTCGCAGAGTCCGACAAGCGGCAGCATATCGCCGAGCTTACCGCTTTACGGGCTTATTTCCAACTTTTACTTCTGGATGCGTTCCGCATCCCCGCGATCTCCCTCACGATAGAGGAAGAGGTTGGTTCAGCCACCCCACAAGAAAATTTCCACTTTATAGAAGAGAGCTTATTAAACGCCATCCCCGATTTACCCAAGGCACCCTCCAAGAATTACGAGGGACGTATCACCCAAGGAGCGGCGGCCGTATTATTGATGAGGCTCTATTTTAACGCGTCTTGGTACATCAATATACCGATGTGGGAACAGACCGGAGCGCTTTGCGAACGGATTATCAACGGAGAGTTCGGCACTTACTCTCTCACCTCGGAATGGACCGATTTATGGAACGCGGGCAATCAAGATTGTCCGGAATTAATCTGGTCTTATCCCCAGTCCCGGCAAGTAGGGTATGACGATTTTTACTATCTGTTTTTCATGCACTACCAAGCGCCCGAACGATTCGGTTGTGGCAAGGATTTGCCGGCGGCCTATAATGGTTGTCACCTCAGTCCCTCTTACGATCCATCCGGCAAGCCCTACCCTTATACGTTAGGACGCACGTTTTCCAAATTTCCTGATACGGATCTCCGGAAGAAGAACTTCAAGGTACTCTCACAAGGCATTTACGAGGGATTATTCCTCTTCGGACCCCAACAGATATACAATAGCGACCAGCTTCAGTATGGCGCCGAGGAATGGGGAAATTACCCCCTTATTTTCATAGATCAAGTAGCACGTTATTCCGACCATCTATCCGATACGGAAAAGAAAGCGCTCACAGATAAACAATTATCTTCCGATACGCCGTGGATCATACAAGATAAAAGATTCACCTCCCTCGCATCCAATATCAAGACCGGCGAGGAGAATACAGGTATCCGTATCGTGAAATATCCGCTTTATCCATCCGGAGACGTGGGGCTGATGGCGAATAATCTGGTAGTGTTACGGCTGACAGAGGTTTATTATACGCTGGCGGAAGTTTCCTTTCGTCTGGGTAATCCAGCCAAGGCCGAGGCGATCTTGAACCAGATACGCAAACGATACTATGCGCCGGAAGACTGGGAACAAGTACGCTATCCGGAAGATGGCTCCGTCCTTACCGCACAGGAATTATTGGATGAATGGGGACGTGAATTTCTAGCGGAGAAACGAAGACGTACCGATTTAAACCGGTTCGGTCTATTCACGACCGGTATCTGGTGGGATAAGCAACCCTCCGATAGTTATCGCCGGTTCTATCCGATACCTGCCCGGGCGATATCGGCCAATCCCTTATTGAAACGCTCGGAAGGATATATCTATTAACCGTTTAATTCACCCTATGCAAATCAAGATATACATATCATTCTTAATTACGGCTCTGTTCTTTTGCGTCCCGCATACACGGGCCCAAGAGATCAAGGTTCCCATCACCTTGAATGAGCATGGGACTCAATTAAGGGATGTATTGCGGAAAATAGAGCAACAATCCCCTTATCTTTTCCTATACAACGAGACTCAGTTGGATATGAAACAGAAAATCAATGAGAAAATAACCTCGCCGGATATCCGTAAAATACTAGACCGGCTATGCGGACCGATCGGGATACGCTATGAGATCATGGACGTACAAATCTTGTTGATGCCTAAGATCGATACGGGGAAGCCCAAGCCCTATCCAGTCCCGGTTACGGGTTATATCACGGATGAGAAAGGGTCTCCCATGGAATTTGTCTCGGTAATCGACCTTCTTTCCGGTAAAGGAGGACTAACGAATGAGGAAGGGTATTTCCGCTTCTTTACGGATAAGGATTCGTGCCGGCTACAAATCTCCCATTTGGCCTATAAGCCGGAGCTAAGGACGGTGGGGCCCGATAACCGTCATTTACAGATCCAATTGATACCGGCCGTCTTTAATTTGGACGAGGTGGTAGCGATCGGCTACGGAACCTTGGCACGCAAGGAACTGACATCAGCCGTGGGTTATGTATCCTCGGAACGGTTCTTATCCGGGAAGGTCAACAATCCCATCCAAGGCATCAAAGGATTGATCGCCGGAATGAGTATCTCGGGATCTTCCTTGTCCGATATAAACTCGATACCGGATATACAGATACGGGGCGCCGGGTCTATTTTGGCCGGAAACACTCCGCTGGTCGTGGTAGACGGGGTACCCGGAGTATCCTTGAATAGTTTATCCTTGGCCGAAATCGCCTCCATATCGGTATTAAAAGACGGATCTTCCGCCGCCATTTACGGATCGAACGGGGCCAACGGAGTGATCTTGATAACGACCAAAAGCGGTAAAGGCTCGGATAAGTTGCAGGCTAATTACCAAACCTACCTAGCGGCCGCTCACGAATATAACAGACCGCGTATCCTTTCGCCCGAAGCCTTTGTAGCGGCCGGGAGAGACACAGATCTAGGATACCATACGGATTGGCAAGCCGCTTTGATACGCTCCTGCCCCTTGGAACAAAATCATGATTTATCCATCCAGAACGGATGGAAAAGCGGGGCGTTCCGTATCTCCACGAATTACAGGGACGGACAAGGGCTAGACATCGTATCCTCCCGCCGGGAGTACGCCTTACGTACCCATATCAGCCAAAACCTCCTCTCCGACTATCTGGAGCTGACCGTATCGCTCGCTTATAAAAAACAACAGTTGCGCCTAGGTAACCATACGGCTTTCCAGCAGGCGATGCAAGCCAATCCTACCGCCCCGATCTATACCGATGAGGAGGAGACGGAGTATCTCTATCCTTCCGGTTTCGAACGGGATAATCCCGTAGCCTCACTAAAAGAGGAAAACCGCCAACAAGAGAACCAGTTCATGACCGGCTCGCTAACCGCACGGATCAACTGGAGCAAACCCTTTTACTCCACCGTCATGCTCGCCGAGAACCGGGAAGAGAGCGAGGAAAACGTCTATTGGACCTCACGGGCCAAAGAATCCGTAGACAATAACCGGAAAGGGCGAGCGGATCGTACCTCTTCCAAATATGTGAACCGGACGCTGGACTGGACGAATCATTACGATAATACGTGGGATCAGCATACGGTCAAAGCGATGATAGGCTATTCATTCCAACGCTGGGATCATTCGGGAATGAACGCCGGAAACGCCGACTTCCCTACCGACTTCTTCACATGGAACAACATAGGCACCGGTTCTTACCTTACCGATGGGAAAGCGACCTTGAGCTCGTTCAAGAATTCTAGCAAGTTGATCAGTGTCTTTGCCCGGTTTAATTATTCCTACCGGGACTTATTGATGCTTTCCGCTTCGTTTCGCAGGGAAGGTTCCAGTAAATTCGGGGCGAATCATAAATGGGGCAACTTCCCTGCCCTTTCGGGTGGTATACGCTTGAGCGAGTTACCCGCCTTCCAAACGGAATGGTTGGACGATCTTAAATTCAGGGTTGGTTACGGGGTATCGGGCCGCCATAATTTCTCCCCTTACCAATCGCTAGAGACGTACGCCGGAGCGGGTAAAGTCATGGTAGATGGCAAATGGATACAAGTATTCGGACCTAGCAATAACCCCAATCCGGATTTATGCTGGGAAAAAAGCCTGCATACCAACATAGGCGCCGAGGCGATCTTATTCAACTCCCGCCTCATGCTCTCCTTGAATCTATTCAAACGTACGACAAAAGATCTCCTGTTTGTCTACAACGCGATCAAGCCTCCCATGATCCATGATAATATCACGACAAACGTAGGTACTATCGACTCCAAAGGATTGGAATGGGAAATGAACTGGCTACCCGTGCGTACCAAGAACTTTCAATATTCGGCAAGCCTCACCGGTAGCCTATTGAGCAGTACGCTGAAAAGCCTTTCCAACAACCAGTTCAAGCTAGGCTATACCTATCTGTATGATCTTCCCACCCCCGGATTACCCGGCCCGGCTATCCGCTTGGAGGAGGGAAAGCCAATCGGCTCCTTTTTCGGTTGGCGCTATGCCGGAACCGACTCCGAGGGTAATATCTTGGTATGGAGCAAAGAAGGGAGAAAGATCCCGACCACGGAACGAACCGAGGAAGACAAGAATTTTATCGGCAACGGCGTACCGAAAGTGCAGCTCTCTTTCAGCCATACGTTTACTTGGAAGAATTTTGATTTACGATTGTTTTTCACCTCTTGGCTGGGGTACGACCTGTTGAATCTGAAACAAATGTACTACGGGCTACAAAACGTACCGGTTACCAATCTTTTAGAAGACGCTTATACCCGTAACGACGCCATCAAGGGAGACAAGATCTATTGCGATTATTTTCTAGAGAACGGTAATTTCCTGAAATTAGAAGAATTGACCTTGGGATATAAAAGTCCTCTCCCAGACAATAAATGGATTCAATCGTTACGCTGCTATTTCTCGGTAAATAATGTATTTACACTTACCGGATATACCGGAGGCGATCCCGCTAATATCAACGTGAATGGCGTAGAACCCGGTATCGAGACCACTTCCATCTATCCTGTAGCCCGTACCTTCACGCTGGGATTATCCGTCCAATTCTAAAGACCTCCACTGCAAGCCGGGTTGCAGTAACACAACCCGCAAGGCTCTATCCGGGAAACCTGTAGTCAATATTTATTTTGTACGAAAAGCAAGCGCAAAAGGAACAACCTAATCAGTTAATCCCTAACTTTGTGAGCCTAAACAGTAGAAAACATGGTACAAAGATTCGATTACTTAGTGATAGGCTCGGGAATCGCCGGTATGAGTTTCGCTCTGAAAGTAGCCAATGAGGGCAAGAGCGTAGCACTTATCTGTAAAGCCGGACAAGAAGAAGCCAACACATATTTCGCGCAAGGAGGTATCGCTTCCGTAACCAACTTGAAAGTAGATAATTTCGAGAAGCACATAGAAGACACGATGATCGCCGGCGATTGGATCAGCGACCGGGCAGCCGTGGAGAAAGTCGTGCGCGAGGCCCCTGCCCAGATCGAGGCGCTTATCCGATGGGGAGTTAATTTCGATAAGAAAGAAAGCGGAGAATTCGATCTGCATAAAGAAGGAGGACACTCCGAGTTTCGTATCCTGCACCATGCCGACAATACGGGAGCCGAGATACAGACGAGCTTGATAGAAACGGTAAACAACCATCCCAACATCGCCGTATTCACGAACCATTATGCGGTAGAGATTATCACCCAGCACCATATGGGCATTATCGTCACCCGCCATACCCCCGGTATCAAATGTTTCGGTGCCTATGTATTGAACGAGGATACGGGCGAGGTACATACTTTCTTGTCAAAGATAACCGTTATGGCGACAGGCGGTTGCGAGGCCGTTTACCGGAATACGACAAACCCGCTGGTAGCTACCGGAGACGGTATCGCCATGGTTTACCGCGCAAAAGGCTCCGTAAAAGATATGGAGTTTATCCAGTTCCACCCGACCGCCTTGTATCATCCGGGCGACCGTCCCTCTTTCCTCATCACCGAGGCGATGCGCGGATATGGAGCTGTATTGAGAAACCTTGGCGGCGAGGAGTTCATGCATAAATATGATCCCCGTCTTTCCTTGGCTCCCCGTGATATCGTAGCCCGTGCGATCGATAGCGAGATGAAACAACGGGGTGAAGACCATGTCTATTTGGACGTGACGCACAAAGATCCGGAAGAGACGAAGAAACACTTCCCCAATATCTATAAGAAATGCCTCAGCTTAGGGATCGATATCACGAAAGATTACATCCCGGTAGCCCCTGCGGCCCATTATTTATGTGGAGGTATCAAGGTAGACTTAAACGGGCAATCCAGCATCCGTCGCCTATATGCGATCGGAGAATGTTCTTGTACCGGCCTGCACGGTGGTAACCGCTTAGCTTCAAACTCATTGATCGAGGCAGTTGTATATGCCGACGCTGCGGCGAAACACTCATTAAGCGTCATGGATCGCTATGAGTTTAACCAAGATGTACCGGAATGGAACGATGAGGGAACGATCACCAATGAAGAGCGTGTATTGATCACCCAAAGCATGAAAGAGGTAAACCAGATCATGGAAGCGTATGTAGGTATCGTTCGTAGTAACACACGTTTGATCCGTGCGTGGAACCGTCTGGATATTTTATATGAGGAGACAGAGAGCCTTTTCAAACGTTGTAAAGCATCCCGTGAATTATGCGAGTTGCGTAATATGATCAATGTAGGTTATTTGATCACTCGTCAAGCGATGGAACGGAAAGAGAGCCGGGGATTACATTATACGATTGATTACCCACCGATTAAATAATTGAAAATTGAGAATTGAAAATTGAGAATTACTAACTATGTTAATTCTCAATTTTCAATTCTCAACTTTTAATTATCAATAGTTCTGTTTCATCGGTTCAAAATAAGCTTGCGGATGAGCGCATGCCGGACAGTTAACCGGAGCTTTCTTGCCCTCGAATACGAAACCACAGTTGCGACATTGCCACAAGATAGCCTCAGCTTTCTCAAATACCGTACCTGTTTCTACATTATTCAATAACTTACGGTAACGATTCTCATGCTCTGCCTCTACCTTAGCGATCATCTTGAAAGCTACAGCGATAGCGGGGAAACCTTCTTCCTCTGCGATCTTAGCGAACTCAGGATACAATTCAGCCCACTCCTCATTCTCACCAGCTGCCGCGGCGGCCAAGTTCTCAGCGGTTGTTCCGATTACGCCTGCAGGATAAGAAGCGGTAATCTCAACCATTCCACCTTCCAAGAATTTAAAGAAACGTTTAGCGTGTTCCTTCTCTTGCTCGGCTGTTTCCATGAAAACACCTGCGATTTGCTCGTAACCTTCTTTCTTGGCTACGCTAGCGAAAAATGTGTAACGACTTCTTGCCTGAGATTCTCCGGCGAATGATTTCAATAAATTCTGCTCGGTACGTGTACCTTTAATACTTTTTTCCATAATGCTAATTTTATGTAGTAAATTAATGAGTCTGTTTTGTATATCGTTTTTCTTATGACCGATCAAAAGTAAGAATTTGTTTCCAAACATCGATTACGCAAACATTAAATAATATCTATCGGGAGATAGATATCACTTATTTATCAAGGAGCAACTTCTCTACCTTTATATTATGAAACAACAAATCCTCCTAAATTGTTTACACAAAATCGGAATGCGTCTTTAGATTTTTTGCATCTTCTTTATTTTATTAACTTTGCATCCTCAAATCAAACAGGCAAGAAGAAAAATGAAGAACAAATTTGATTTTCAGCCCAAGCTCTTTACGGCGCTGAGAAATTATTCCAAAGAGAGGTTCATGACGGATCTCATGGCGGGTATAATTGTCGGCATAGTTGCCCTACCACTCGCCATCGCTTTTGGTATCGCCTCCGGGGTAAGTCCGGAAAAAGGATTGATCACGGCTATTATCGGTGGATTCATTGTCTCCCTTTTAGGAGGCTGCAACGTACAGATCGGCGGACCTACCGGAGCGTTTATCGTGATCGTTTATGGCATTATACAGAACTTCGGTATCGAAGGGCTTGCCATCGCTACCGTCATAGCGGGTATTATTCTGGTATTGATGGGCGTGTTGAAGCTCGGTACCGTGATTAAGTTTATCCCCTACCCGATTGTCGTAGGTTTCACGAGTGGTATCGCTATCACTATCTTCACGACACAAATGAAAGACTTATTTGGATTGACTATGGATAAAGTCCCCGCCGATTTCATCTCTAAATGGATCGCATATTTCGGGGCGTTCGATACGGTTAACCCTTGGGCATTCGTTATCGGTATCATTAGTATCCTGATCATTACGTTAAGCCCGAGGCTAACGAAGAAAATTCCGGGTTCCTTGATCGCTATCGTCATCATGACGATCGTTGTTTACATTATGCGTAATCATTTGGGTATTACAGGTATCGAGACGATTGGAGACCGGTTTACTATTAACGCTTCCTTGCCAGCCCCGGCTCCGATCACGTTTAATATGGAAACTATCAACTTATTGCTTCCCTCCGCCTTTACGATCGCTATCCTTGGGGCTATCGAGTCTTTATTATCCGCTACGGTAGCGGATGGTGTGACAGGCGACAAGCATAATTCGAATACGGAACTAATCGCCCAAGGCGCGGCGAATATCATCGTTCCTATTTTTGGCGGTATTCCCGTGACCGGCGCTATCGCCCGCACAATGACCAATATAAATAATGGTGGACGAACTCCGGTTGCCGGTATTATTCACGCCATCGTATTATTATTGATCTTGCTTTTCCTCGGACCGCTTACCAAACACATTCCAATGGCTTGTCTGGCTGGCGTATTGATCATCGTATCCTATAATATGAGTGAGTGGCGTACGTTCCGTTCCTTGATGAAAAACCCGAAAAGCGACGTATCCGTCTTGTTGGTGACTTTCTTCCTGACGGTTATCTTTGATCTTACGATCGCTATCGAGATCGGTCTTTTGATCGCCATGTTATTCTTTATGCGCCGTGTGGCCGAGACCACGCATGTATCCGTCACCACGGATGAGATCGATCTTTCCGACGAGGGCGAGATTCATCATGACGAGGAAGTCCTCTCCCTGCCTAAAGGTGTAGAGGTATACGAGATCGATGGTCCGTTCTTTTTCGGCGTAGCGAATAAGTTCGACGGCATCATGAAAAGTATGGGAGATAAACCGAAAGTCCGCATCATCCGTATGCGTAAGGTTTCGTTCATAGATTCTACCGGTCTGCATAACTTGGAAAGTCTTTTCCGTCTTTCCGAGGCAGAGCATATCCATATGATACTTTCCGGGGTCAATGAACATGTACATCGTGTATTAACAAAATCCGGATTCGATAAGAAGATTGGCGCAGAAAATATTTGCAGTAATATCAATGAGGCAGTAGAGAAAGCGAAAGCTGCCGTACAAGACTAAGATACTATCAGACAGTGGGAGACGCAGCATGCTGCGTCTCTACAACTGGATATTTATTCCGGTAAATAATACCAGTCCTCTGGTAAGACAGCTTCCTTTATTTTACGGCAGGAAACCCCGACCTCCAAGGCCTCGCCCATATAATCCTCGAAATACAAAACACGTAATTCGTGGAAACCAGCGTCTAACGCTACCTTTCCTTTCGCTATACGAGCATTATGAGAGCCATCATTATCAACAATAGCTTTACCGTCTATAAATAGTTTGGAACCATCATCCGAATACGTATAAAAGCGATATACACCTTTTTCAGGGATATTTATCAACGTACGGAACTCATAAGCGAAATGATCCTTGGCCGGAGCCTCCTGAATAGAGATATTTTTCATCGTACCCTCTTTCACTTTTGTCCCGGAAGCGATCTGATCCGTATGTTTAAATTTACCTTCATAATAGGTATAAGCTACCCCGTGCTTTTTAGGTTTTACCGTTTTGGCGGGTAAGAATTCCATCGTTTCCTCATCCTTAGAGGTCAGGCCAGATGGATAATAATACGTATATTCCTTTCCGGACGGGGTACGAATCCATGAATCAAACTCAAACTTGCCTTCACGCAATTCAATGATACGGCCACCCCGCTCGAAATCTCCATAAGCGTCCCATCCGGATACACGCCCGAAAGCTAGCCCCACATTATATAACATTCCTATATAATCGTTATCATGATCGTGCCCGGCGAAAGTAGCCATCACATCCTTCATTTCCACCAAGGAAGCGAAGAAGCCCGTGTTGATCTTGGGAGAGGCGATTCCCTCTTCTTTCTGTCCTAATGTAGTCTCCGCCCCAACGATCTCATTATATTCCAGCAGAGGAATATGAAAAAAAGCCAAGGCTGGCAACGGTTTGCCGCCATTTTCCTTGGTATAGCGCATACTTTGCTCACGATACCAATGGATCTGGTCGAAATGAATCCAATCATACGTGCCATAATCCTTCAGCGTAGGATAATCGTTGGAGTCGATACAATACAATAAGGCCGCCGGTTTCTTTCCGTCCGAACTGTAGACCGGTACCACATAGTTTCCGGCTCCATGGATATCACCCGGTCCCTTCTCGCCCATAAAATAAGGTGATTTACTAAGCATGGCATAAATCTCGTCCTTGGGGACGATCTCCGCATCATGATTTCCCATCATGACCGTAAACGGTATCTTGGCCTCCTCAAAGATCCCGATCACCGACTTCCATCCTTCCAAACCGGGGTTTGCTGTCACCACGTCGCCCGTCAGCATTGCCACATCCGGATTCTCCGCCTTTAATACGGATTGTATCGTAGCGACTGTCTTAGCGCATTTAGATGATTTCTGATCCCAATGAATGTCTGTAAATTGGACGATCTTGAATTTCCCATCCTTGAAAGCAAGCTGTTTTTGTGCGAATAAGCTCATCGGGGCGCAAAAGCACAACAAGGCTATCGCTAATAAAAAAGTCTTTTTCATGTTCTTCGATTTAGTAATTGGGGGCTAAGTTATAAAAAAAAGAGAGCGATGTATAAAAACAGGCTCTCTTCCTTATGTTAAATGCCACAATGAAACCCTTGCTGTCAAACAAAAGCTATATACATATCCGCAAGCCGGGTTTTCCTGTCAAAATGCGGGATCTCTTTTACTATTTTCTCACAATCCTCAAGGCTCATTCCTCCTTTAGGTTCCCCCCAGTACCAAAGTTTAGGGGTATTCTGTTTTTTACTTGTTGACTCCATAATTCTCGTTGTTTTTATCGTAAGACAGGAAACGCTCAAATACCCCTATCCTCAAAATATATAAAAGATTAAAATAATGTGAATTTATATCCAACCGACAACCCCAATTTCAAATCCCGGTCATTGACACAATTCTGGAAATAGTTCACTCCCACATAAAATCTTTTTACCTCTATACCGGCCGCCGCCGTAGCTCCCAGATTCCAATATTCACCACTACCGGTGTAAGCACCCGCATTTAATCGGAGATTCACTTTATCGCTCAACGGAATATGAAAAGAAGCATACACGGGTACAAAAAAATCAATATTCCAATCATCTCCATATGAAAACGAATTCCCTGCGGTATGCAGCAACAATCCCGTTTGTATAGAAAACAACCGTGATTGTGGAAAGTTTATATACGCCCCCGTCTGAAGCCCCCATCCATCTCCTCCTAGTATTCCGGTACGAGCTTCTATATCAGCGGCCTGCGATCGACCAAAAGATAAAAGCAATATTAACAGAACAAACAACTTCTTCATTACTTACAAGGTATTAATATTAATATTTAGATTGAATAAAAGTTCGACATATCATGATATAGAACTCCCATTCAATCTAAATATTGCTTCTATATCATTATTCGGCTCCAAGTTAGTGTATTCCGAATATAGCGTCTTTTATGACGATCGAATCTTCCGAATTCTCTATATTATATAAAATACCTTCCATCTTCCCTTCAATATAAGGGGTACCACTTCCCTCATGAAAACGAATACTATCCACTTGTATCCGAAATGAAGATTTCAGTGGATGATACACTATTTTAGCGTCATCTTTCGTGATCCTAACAGTAGATTCTATCTCTTCATTCAATAATTTACCCTTATCGATCAGATATTCTCCTTCTCTCAATGGAATCAATGAGATCCTCAGCATAGGATAAGGATAGTCAGAGATATGCACTCCTAATGGTATCTCCCAATAGAAACCGCTTAAATCGGTATTTACCTCCTGCCAAAAATTTCCATGATCAATGAAAGAATGAGAGTTCGACTGATTAGCTATAGAAATATCTTGACTATTCACCTTTCCTTCAAAGTACCCCAAATAGTAAGGAGTTTCTTCAAAAGAAGTATCCTCATCCTTGTCACAAGAAACGAATGAGAATAGTAAAAGAATGAATAAAGAAAAGATGAAACCTGCCATCATTCCTTTTTTAGCTTCATCCCAGTAAAGCATAGAGATATTCCGTTTTTCAGTTGTTGATTCCATAATGACTATTATTTTCTTATAAGACAGGAAACCATCAAATACCCCTATCCTCAAAATATATAAAAGATTAAAATAATGTGAATTTATATCCAACTGACAAACCCAATTTCAAATCCCGGTCATTGACGCAATTCTGGAAATAGTTCACTCCCACATAAAATCTTTTTACCTCTATACCGGCCTCCGCCGTAGCTCCCAGATTCCAATATTCACCACTACCGGTGTAAGCACCCGCATTTAATCGGAGATTCACTTTATCGCTCAACGGAATATGAAAAGAAGCATACACGGGTACAAAAAAATCAATATTCCAATCATCTCCATATGAAAACGAATTCCCTGCGGTATGCAGCAACAATCCCGTTTGTATAGAAAACAACCGTGATTGTGGAAAGTTTATATACGCCCCCGTCTGAAGCCCCCATCCATCTCCTCCTAGTATTCCGGTACGAGCTTCTATATCAGCGGCCTGCGATTGACCAAAAGATAAAAGCAATATTAACAGAACAAACAACTTTTTCATGATTTACAAAGTATTACATTACATAACAAAAAACGATTAACCCTCTCTAATATTATATAGAACGAGAAAAGTCTACCCGTAAGTAGACTCTCCTATATAATTAGCTTATATTTATGGTTCAGGAATAGTAGGTAAAGTGAAAAGAAAATTATCACCTTGATATTGAAACCATTGTCCAAATGGTTTATTATCTTTGCTAAAGATAAAGCTTCTTTCCAATATTTTATCAAATAATATATCATCATTAGATTCATAAGGTATAGAAACATATGCAGTAACTTTCTTAAAATTAATAAATGAAGTACATGTTAATAGCCTTGACAATGTTTTACTGGAACCACCATCTCTTTCTGTTATTAATAAACAATTTGTATCACTTAATTCTCCCCAGCCAGGTTGAATACAATAATTTATTTGAATATTTTGTCCTACTTCTGCTTTTGTTAAACTTTTATGAAAAGTACTAAGTCCTGTAGTAGGTGAAGTATTACTCATCATTGGAGAAGAAATACTTCCCCACGAAAACTTTAATTCTGGACCACCAGCTAATCCTCCATCTTGTGTTGTTAAACAGTTTATAGTTCCTATATATACAGAAGGAGTGATAACTACAGGCCCAGATCTTAGTATATTTAATGAATCCATCGCTATATCACTATGATAAAAAATCCCATTTTTAGAATATTCTCCATTTTCAAAAAATGGTAAATCCTCATATGAAGTACTATTTTTATTAATAACCCAAACAGTATGATCCTTTATAAAATCTTCGTCTACTACAACTGAATCTAAAACACATATACCGTCAGATTTATATACAACATTATAGCCAATATTTTTTGCTTCATTTTCATAACAAAATGTCACGATTGGTTTACTTTTTCCATCCCATTTTTTTGAGTAAGGCCAATATATTTGAATATCATTATCAGATAAATAACTAAATAAATTATCTTTATCTATATCTACTACATTCATATTTTTTATTTGATCAATAAGATATAGATGTACTTTTTCTATAGATTTTACTAGAATCACAATAGATTATATCTCTAAATATATATGTCTCATCTTGACCATAATATAAAGAATGTTCTACTCCTGATTTTACTTCATTCATAACTCCTTCCGTAAAATCCATAGTTGCTATTAAATGAGCTATCTCGGATAAATCAAAAGTTTTTTTATCCAAAGTTTTGGTAGAAATAACACCTTTTTCTTGAAATTGTGAATCAAGTTCATCACTACTACAGGACATAATTAATCCTATAACACCAATAATAAACAATAAATTAATAAACTTCATGGCAATAAATTATTTAGTTATTAAAACTCACCATATAAATGATTAAAATTATCTGTTATTTGCAACACACCTTTTTCTTGATCTTTTAAAGGTATTACCAAAGATGGCATAGTACTCGTTTGTACCATTTCATTATAGATCACTTCTCCCGTAGAACTAGTAACGATAACACGCACATTACCTACATTTTCATGGAAGTTCACTATCAGTTCTCCACTAGCTTCTTCAATAGAAGCGTCCATAGGCAAATCTACGAGAATAGATTTTTTTGAATGCTTCCAGTTACCATCTAAGTGAACCCGCCTACCAAAACAGGGAATAGCACTTAACAAAGCCATTACTACAAATAAAAATTTAAATAATTTCATTTCTCATCTCATTTTTTGATTTGGATGCGAAGAACAGGCTAATAGCTCGAATAACAAAGAAAAAGGGCTAATAAGTGACGGACAAACTCAATTTATAATTTACTGATAATTAATAAATTATAAATTCATGGATAGGACAAACATTTCATGGATATATACATATATCTATCTAATAAACAAAAAGTTACATCATATTAATAATATAGGTATACAAATCTAGCTCCTCCCCTATAATTCCTAGCTTCTGACGTACACGTTGGCGACGCTTATTTACAGAATCCGGCTGAATGTTTAATAGAATAGCCTCACTGATCGTATCTAAATGAAATAAAACTAAATAACAATAACGTAAATCCGCAAGAGTCATATTGAACTCAGAGAATTTCTTTTCTAAAGATGGGTAGACCTCATTTGCTTGAGTAATAATATCTCGCCAATATTTTTCTGAAAGAGGGGATTTTGTCGTACCAGGAATTACTTTTTGGGATAGTTTAATCACTTTCCTTGCTATCATAGATGATAAAAACAGATTATTACGCTGTTCTGCGATTCTCTGGATAATGGATTTTTCTTCTTGTTTCGTTCGTTCATATCGCTCCTCTAACTTCGCTCTAGAATAAGATATATTGAGCAATTCATCTTTTTTTGATAACTTATCGAATAAATCCTGAAGCTCACGTTGTTTTATATTCAAGCTATTCTGCAGTTTCAATAATTCAATATTCTTTTGCTCAATATCGATTTGCTGGACATATATTCTCTTATTTTTCTTATTCATTTGCAACTGATAAACGAATAACAATAATAGACAAACAGTAATAGAAGTAACAAGAAGTATAAAAGTCCATTGTTTATCCATCTTTAATTGGGTATTTTCTAACGATATTTTTAAATGATTATACGCTTTTTCTGTCTTTACGATATTCGCTTTATTTTGTAATGCTAAGATAGAATCTGCGGCTTCATTATATTGCTCTAAATAGGTTAAAGCATTTTCTATATTACCTTCTGCTTTTTCCAGTTCATAATAATTATAAATTATGGAGATATGCGTATTTTCATTTAGGGTTGGTATGATGTTCGCTTGCTCTAAACATAGGCGAGCATTCTTGAAATCTCCTTCTTCTATATAGACACCGGCTAAAGCGGAATAGTCTGGAGCATTATCCAATTCAGAAACATTTATTGATTTCCATAAGTATTGCTTAGCGAGTTCTATATTGCCTAACACACTATAAACATTTCCTATCCCATTGGATATATATCCTATATCAGAAGAATCCCCTAGTTCCGCTATAATAGTATCAGCTTCTAGCAAATATCTCAACCCGACCTCTGACGAATCCGCAAAAACATACATACGTCCCACATCTCGCAAAGCGAAAGCTGCGCTCCGCATATTTCCGACCTTTCGAAAGTACTGTTCCGCTTTTTTATATTTATCTTTTCCTAATAAATAATCACCGTCAAAATGATACAAGTCTCCCATATAGCTACAAATATACCCGACTTGATTATAGTCTTGACAACGTAAAGCGATATCCAACGCCTGTAAATAAGCCTTCATAGCCAGCTCGTTATCCTTATCCTCCACATACGAACGCCCCAAGTACAAACCGATCCTCGCTTGCTCCTGCCCCGTTCCGTGCGACTCGTAATAGGCTTGCGCACGCCGCAATTGCTGTACGTAGGGCAGATCCGTATATAACGTGTCCGCCACTTTACCGGATAGCATACACCAACGAGCCAATAATTTATCGCTCAAATTATCGGGCACGGCTATGCTATCCAATAGGATAAGGGAACTATCCGGATCAGATTTCAACAAGGATTCCGCACGATCGATTAGGTATGTAGCCTCGCTCTCATCTTTACAACCTATAAAAGAGAGCGTGGATAATAGTAATATCAGAATAAGCAAATGCCTCATCGGTTCCTATCTTTAGATTCTATGCGCAAGATAGGCATATTTTTCATCAAACCTTAAAGAATAATTGATTAGGTAATTATATACCAGTTTACACCTCCCTACCAATAACTATTACCAACAACCATAAACTATATAAATATTATATTTGTTAGGTAAAAAGCTCTTTAGGTATCTGGATTGAAAAACCGGGAGGGTGTTCCTCCCGGTGGGAATCACCTTTTATGTTTACACTTGCAAGGTGTAGATCGTCTGTGTCCTTTAACGACGGTTATACTACCATCGCTCTTTGTACGTGGGTAAGGATGCACAGATACGATCTTTTTTCCCTTTTTTGTTTTAGCCATAATTTTTAAGATTATAGCATTAAACAACGCTGATTCACGACCAGCTGCCGACTGATTTTCAGTCAGTTTTTTTTTAAATTCAAGATACCTAAGAGCTTTTTAATCTATCATAAACTAGTAGGTATTGAGTTTGTTAGAAATAAAGAGAGGAGGTGACAGTATGTCAAAATAGACATACTGTCTAAAGCTTAATATCTGGATCCTTTGGAACAATTAGCAAAGCAATTCATAGGTTGTAAATTGCGAATGCTATTTGTCCCTCCTTTAGCAACAGGCTTAGAATGATCTACATTCCATCCCATAAGAGAGTATTTCCCGTAAGAATATCGATACATAAGATTGCCGTAACAATCTTTTCGATACAACTTAGGGTTCATGCCTCTAACTACAGAACCTTTGCTAAAAATAAGATCCAGAAGCTTTTCTGAGTAATTGCTCATAATAAAGCCTCCTCTTTTTTTGTAACTATTGCAAGTTACATTACTATTGTCATCTCTACGACAAACTTCAAATAACTACACAATAATCAAACCGATAATTAGAGTTTTGAGAGAAATTAATACAAATTAAATTGTTTTTAATTTTTCATATTTCTATCTTTGCCCTCACGTATTAGAATAAAGACGTAGAAGCGTTAAGATATTATCTCGTATTTGAAATCTGGACAATTTCAACCACTCGGGATAATAGACAAAGATGCCTCCTACGCCTATGTTGTTATATTTATACCTCTAGGGGCAAACTATACACAATCATAAGGCGTGGGGCTGTTGTTTGTTATCGAGTGGTGGGCAGTCCAGAGCCTCAAATACGGTAACATCCAATAGTCCCCACGCTTCTTTTATTTAGAAACCACCGAACGAAGGGGACAGGGAGGATAAAGACATTATTATGGGAACATTTATTCTAATTGCTATTGCTGTTGCGGTGATTTATTTCATCTTTCAAATTGTAGATACATCACCTGTAAATAAGTATTATTTTAACTATACGGGAATACTTATGGTTAATTCTGAATTATCAAAAATTATAGATATGAGGATAACCGTATCAATACAAGATAAATTTATTACTATTAATGGGGATTACTACTACAAAAAAATGCGAATACTAAAAAGAGAAAATGAATTGGGAGACATATATTACGACTGTATTGATGACAAGAGGCAAAAAGTAATAGCCATTTTCCGTCCTAAGCATAACACTTTTTTGTGTTTCGAACCTGGTATGTGTATTGTTTATACTAATGATCGTGAAACAATAAACGCATTCAAGGATAATGAATCTAATATGTTTGATCAATATAATTCAAGTAAGTTTCATTAAAGATAACAAATGAGGGTACTAGAATTATCATGCTACATAATATGCATCTTCCTTGTAATTATTATTTGTATAGCGATAATAGAATTAGGATGCATGTCTTTTGCCTTTGGTCTCGCCTCAATCATCTTACGCAATGGTGCGATATCGATAGATAACATGAAAGAACAATGATAGGAGTATTATTATAATCTATATATTAGAAGCGGGATTAGATTTAGGCTAGTCCCGCTTTTGTTTTATCATATTTATTAACTTTTAAAAATTACAAACATGGAAAAGAAAAAAGATCAAAAAGAAGAATTTATCTTTTTACCCAAAGATCCGTATAAAAAAGACAAGAATAAAGGTAAAGTTTACCTTATTCGTAAAAGGGGGAAATAACTAGTACTAATTGCAAGTTCTTCTTTATCCAACGTATAATATCCAGAGGTTAAGAATAAGTTCATTTCTTTTAGCAACCACTCAAATGGTTTGTAATCAGATAATTTATACCCTGTTTCATAACGCATTTCTACATTTGGCATGTGGCTTAATATGAATGATAATGTTACTTGTTGATTTGACTCTTGTATATGAAAAGATATATTATCACTTTTATGAAAAGTTGATATAAGTTCTAGTGAGTGCTGTTTTGTATCACAAATGAGTATTAGATATATTTTATTCTCTATTTTTCGTATAGAAAAATCTATAATCTCTTTGAGCTGAATTTTGTCGTATTCCATATACATTAGATTTTAAAGTTTGTTTTCAAATATAGTGATCTTATTTCTAAACAATTCTAATTAAAGCCAAAATAAATTTAACCGAATTGTATTGGATTGTGGTTTGATTGCTGGTTTGGAACGAATTTATTATCTTTATAGGGTAAAAATCAGAGTGTTATGTTTGAGATGAATCATTTTAAATCTATCGATGAGTTAGTGAAGTTCTTCCCTACCGAGCAATCATGTATTGATTTTTTGGAGAGGCAGAGATGGGGCGATCATGTCGTGTCTCCATACGATCCAGACTCAAAGGTTTATAAATGCAAGGGAAACCGATACAAGTGCAAGAATACGGGGAAGTATTTCAACGTCCGGACAAACACGATCTTCGAGAACACGAAAGTGTCGTTGAGGAAATGGATGTTGGCTTGCTATATCGTCATAAACGCTAAGAAGGGTGTCTCTTCCGTTCAGTTGGCTAAGTTCATTAACGTAACACAAAAGACGGCTTGGTTTATGTTGCAACGTATCCAGAATTGTTTCAATATAGATGCCAGTCAATGTCTAAACGGAGAGGTTGAGGTAGATGAGACTTATATAGGGGGATTGAATAAGAATAGGCATAGTAGTAAGAAGGTAAGAAACGCAAGAGGCAGGAGTTGTAAGGACAAGGTTCCGGTATTTGGTATGCTACAAAGAGAAGGCTTTGTTATAGCCAAGGTTGTTAATGATACTAAAGCCGGAACTTTGATTCCGATTATAAACGATGTTGTATGTCCGGGATCTACAATCTTCTCGGATGAATGGCAAGCTTATAGAAACTTAGATCCTAACCTATACGATCACGGTGTAGTCTATCATAAGAAAGGCGCTTACGTTATTGGGAATAGACATACTAATACGATCGAAGGATTCTGGGGACATCTAAAGAGAACATTGAAGGGTGTCCATCATTGGGTGTCAAAGAAGCATTTGCAAAGGTATGTAGACTCATCAGCTTTTAGGTATAATACCAAACATCTTTCCGAATGTGAAAGATTCGACGTACTTTTGCAGAATATCGGACACCGATTAAGATATTTACAGTTAAACTAATGCGATGGAAAAAATAGACAATAAGATTAAGTATGAAGGAGAATTAGACCTTAATGGTTTAAAGATTCCTTGTTATGTGTTAGAGGATGGAAGAAGAGTGTTATCTACTACGGGCATGCAAAAAGCATTAAAAATAACATCCGGGGATTCTTCTGATAGATCGGCAACGAGATTAGCTCAAATGCTATCCGCAAAGAATTTAAACCGCTGTGTTCCAAGTATTAATATTGCGGCAACGTATAAGCCATTCCCATGTTTTTTAGGCAACAAGAAAATTAGCGCTTATGATGCGATAATTCTTCCCGAATTGTGTGAAACAATGTTGAAGGTCAGGGATTGCGCCATAGCCAACAATGAAGAGCTAGGATCAAGACAGAAAAATATGATAGTCCAATGTGATATTATCATAAGAGCTTTGGCTAAGGTTGGCATTATAGCGTTAGTTGACGAAGCAACCGGTTATCAAAAAGATAAGAATAGGGCTAAAGATGAACTTCAAAAGTTTCTAAATCAATTCTTGACAGACGAAGCTAGTAAGTGGGTGAAAACATTCAATGATAGTTTCTTTGAGATGATTTATAAAATGAAGGGATGGAGTTGGACTAATACACATAAAAGACCGGGAGTTGTTGGGCAATGGATCAATGACATTGTATATAAAAGACTTGGGCCGGGAGTTTTAGAGGAACTTAAAACAAGGAATCCAAGAAACGATAAGGGATACAGATCAAAGAAAGATCACCAATTCTTATCAGATGATATTGGAAGACCTAGGCTAAAAGAACATTTAGCAGCTATAGAAGCCCTAGGTAAAGCCTCCGATTATGATTGGGATAAATTTCAAGAGATGTTAGATAAAGCATTCCCCATACAAGATAAGCTGTATGATGAGATAATGAATGGAGGGGGTGATGATTGTAATATCAAGCAAGATATGGAATATATAACTGATAAAGTTTTTACGTATAATCCTAAGACAGATCCTAGAGATCCACTTTTTGGGAAAAAGTAATCATAGCTGAATTATACAAGATAATAAAAGGATACATAATCATGTGTCCTTTTATTGTTTTAGTGATAGTGTAAAGTAGTATATAATTACCATTGATTATTAGGCTTATTGTATAAAATTCTTATCGCTTGGATATCTCCATCATCTTTTTGGAAAAACACGTACGTGTTTTCATAAATTCTCGTACGTGTTTCCGAAAAAAGACGTACGTGTTTTTCCTAAAACATGTACATGTTTTTATACATCTGATTTTCAATATACTAAAAACAGTATTCCCGAAGGCAGGGATATTGTAGGAAATTCCATTATCTTTGGACTTTCATTGGTAACTTTTTAATCTACTATCAATATGGCACAACAATCCGGAAGATTGCTATCCCTCGACGTGATGAGGGGAATTACGATCGCGGGGATGATTTTGGTAAACAACCCCGGGTCATGGAAGTATGTATATACGCCTTTAGAGCATGCACGTTGGAACGGCCTCACTCCCACCGATTTGGTATTTCCGTTCTTTATGTTCATCATGGGGGTCTCCATGTTTTTCTCACTTCGGAAATATAACTTCAAGCTGTCGAAAGAAAGCGTGACGAAAGTATTGAGACGCACGGTATTGATATTCCTCGTGGGATTAGGGCTGAATCTGTTCGGGCATGTTTGCTACAATGGATTTACCGATTTCCAGAATTTACGTATCCTTGGGGTGATGCAAAGGTTGGCGCTGGCATATGGCTTCGGCTCGTTGATAGGATTAGCGATTAATCATAAGTATATTTTGCAGGTAGCCGCTGGTATATTGATATTTTACTGGGCATTACTAGGTTTCACGCATAGTATGGAAATGTCGGAGGATAGCATTATAGCGATCGTGGACAGAACTTTATTCGGTACATCGCATATGTATCACGATGATATGGCAGATGGTACACGGATCGCCTTTGATCCGGAAGGGCTCTTGAGCTGCATTGGTAGCATAGCGCATGTATTACTCGGTTTCTACGTAGGAAAGGTAATACAGGATTGTAAAAAGAACAATGAGTTGATTATCCGTAATATCTTCATTTTCGGTACGATTATTCTTTTTATCGGTTTCTTACTAAGTTACGGCTGCCCGATCAATAAGAAGATATGGAGTAGCACGTTCGTCTTGGTAACTTGCGGATTCGCCTCCTTATTTCTCGCTTTATTAATCTGGATCATCGATATAAACGGGAAGAAGAAATGGACGTTATTCTTTGAGTCGTTCGGTATCAACCCGTTGTATCTGTATGTACAAGGGGATATATTGGCCGTATTGCTGGGAATGAGCGGTATCTCCGCCTTTATGTATATGGATCTGTTCAGGCCGATATTCGGCGATTTCGGAGGCTCATTAGCATGGGCTATCTTCTTCGTGGTATTAAACTGGATACCGGGATATTTCTTGTATAAGAAGAAGATTTATATCAAGTTGTAAAAAGAAATGATCTATGCTCTGTATATAGAACAAAAAATCACTATATTTGCTCTATATACAAAGCATAAATACAAAAATCAAATTAATAATTTAACTATGGAAAATGAACTTCAAGTTATTGGAACGAAAGAAGTAGAGGAACGTATTATTGAGTTAAGAGGACAAAAAATACTACTAGATAGAGATGTAGCAGAATTATATAAAACAGAAACAAGGGATATAAACAAAGCCGTGAGAAATAATCCTGAAAAGTTCCCCAGTGGTTATTTTTTCACATTGAAACCCTCTGAGAAACAGTATGTGGTGGAAAATTTCCACCGGATGGAAAACTTAAAAAAATCAACAGTAGAACCTAAAGCTTTCACTGAAAAAGGACTTTATATGCTGGCTACTATATTAAAAAGTCCAAGAGCCACACAAACAACTATCGCTATAATAGATTCTTTCATAAAACTACGTGAGCTTATCCGAAATGTAGATGCAATTCAAAATGAACCTGACCTAATAAAACAAAAAGGTATTGTGAAACGAACTGGCCAACTCTTATCTGATCTGTTGATAGATGATGCTGATACAACTGAAATGGAATCTACCATAGAGTTGAATCTTATGGCCGTAAAACTTAAACATACAGTAAAACGTATTAAAAATAACAATAAAACTGAAGATAAATCTGAAATTTAGAATTGCAAAAAAAATCCAACCACTCTCCTATTCATATCGGAGAATGGTTGGATTTTTTATAGGTATCAGCCTAGCTGACTAGTTCACGTTATAACCGGAGATAACCACCTTCGGGGTCTCGCCTCTCGTATCTACATCTTTCCAATGGATGTTGATCTCTTTCTTCTCGCCCGGAAGCAAGGAGAAATAGTTGTCGCTATAGAACATCGGGAGGAATTGCTCGCCATCCTTCTCGCCCACTACATTCACACGGATCATCAGAGCCGGGGTGGATGAAGTATTCTCTAAGGTAGCGGTAGCGGTCCAAGTACCGTCATTACCCTTATTGGTTGCCACGTTGGATCGTAAAGTAACCTTTGGCATCTCACGCAAAGCTTGGTAGTTGCCTTCCTCTACGCCACGCAGATAGAAGTTATCCGATACGATCTTGCCATTCTCTGTCAACGTCAACTTGACGAAATGAGCGCTGGATACGCTAGCAGGGAAATCCAGTTTCATACATTTGTTGGTCGTATCTTCCTTACTATCCACGGAAACCTCGTTTTCCCATGAAATAGAACCGTCCATATTGATGATTTGAGCCTTTGCCGTCAAACCATTACGTACGCCGGCGCTATAGTTCACTACCTCGATTTCGTCCGTAACCGGATTCCATTGAATGTGCAGAGGCTCGGAGGCCTTCTTGCAACCAAAGTAAGCGGCGGTAGGCTCGAAATAATAATCGTAAGTCTGCCATACCATAGAAGGCCATGCCGGATGCGTCATCCACAGCAATAATCCCTTACGGTTCAAGCTTCTCGATTCGAACATACCCCGGTAACCATCATAGTTTACCCACTGAGCCAGATCGGCGAATTCCTTGGCGTTGTTCGGCTTGCCAAAGCCCTTCTCGATGATAGCGTTGAAAGAAGCGCAAGACTGGGCGCCTTCCATCGTATAATCGTGTTGTCCCCATTGAGCGTTTTGCGGCCAAAGCGCTTCCGGAGAGAAAGTACGAACCAAGCTCTCGTAATTCATCACGTTGGGCATACCCCGCTCACTATGGAACTTATCACTACCATTCTTCAAGCTAAAGTATTCTTTAACAGGAAGCGCACGGTACGGGCCATGGCCACTTACCACCTCATCCGCCGAGCTGGAGATATAATGTAAGCCCGGATGATCCTCTTTCACGATACGGCGTAAAGCCTTGTCGATCTGCTCCGGCGGGAAGCCCTCGTTGCGCCCGCAATAAATACCGATAGAGGCATGGTTACGGAAACGTTTCACATAATCCTCAGCATTAGCGATAAACATCTCCGGATCATAAGGATCGGGTCCGTCGGAAGGATTCGCCAACCAGAAATCTTGCCAAATCATGATACCATGACGGTCGCAAGCCTCATATAATTCTTTATCGCCAATCTGTCCTACCCAGTTACGCATCATCGTAAAGTTCATATCGGCATGGTAAGCCACGGCGATATCGTACTCACGACCCCGGTAATTCAGATTAGACTCACCGAATCCCCAGTTACCGCCACGGCCTATAAAACGACGACCATTGATAAAGAGACTCAAGATACTATTATTCTCATTGAAGGTCATTTGTCGGATACCTACCTTGAAATCCTCAGAGTCGGATACCTTATCACCTACCTTAAAGGTGAAATTAGCGTCGTATAAATAAGGAGATCCGTACCCTTTAGGCCACCATAAACGTGGATTCTGAACCTTCAATTGGCTAAAGGTATTCGGGTCGAAAGCAACGCTCTTCTCCTCGTTGGCGGCCAATTCCACCGGTTGCTCGAAAGTGATATCACCGATCTTTCCTGTCAATATACCCTTCACGGGAGCAGCATCATGGTTCTTCACGATCACTTCCGGAGTCAAGGTAGCGGAAGTCGTATCCGGCAACGGTAATACAACCTGTACGAACGGGTCTTGAATCGTTACCTTGCCTGTAGAAGTCAAGTACACATCATCCCAAATACCGATATTACGACCACGGATCGTCGAGATCCAATCCCAACCGATCGAAGCGTGGAAGGTCGGGTTATCAGCGCCTAAGATACCACCGTTGAAATCCGTATTCTTCTCACACTTCTCCTTGATAGCTCCGATATGCTCATTCTTGATGATCTCCACCGCGACAACGTTCTTACCCGGTACGACCCTGTCTGTAACGTCAAATACACCCCGGATAAACGCTCCCTCGATACGGCCGATCTTGTTACCGTTTAAATATACATTCGCTTTCCAGTTGATACCATCGAAATTCAAGAACAAACGATCTTGCTTGAATCCTTCGGGTACCTCAAACTCATCCCTATACCAGAAATTAGAGTTGAAGAATGACTCGGATATCTGCATCAAGTTATCCGCGTAATTCGGATTCGGGATAGCTCCGATATTCTTATAACTGCTCAATACCGTTCCCGGTACGGTCGCCACGATCCAATTTTCCGGAGAGAAAGAAGGTTTCGATATTTCCTCACCAGAAGCGGTTACCTCGGAAGCTCGTTGTACTTTCCAGTTTCCGCCCGACAAACGGATCTCGTCTTTTGTAGAAGCCGGAGCAGCAGCCGGTTGGGCAAGCAAGCCACCTTTACCCATCACCTCTATCTCGCTTAAGATATAGCGTCCGTCATTAGCCGGTTGCTCCATCCATACCCGTACGTAGCGGCCCTTTCCTTTTAGCTTGATCTCATCCAGATTAGCATCTCCACCCGGAAGATTCGCTATGTCAACCCATTGTTTCGCGTCGTCAGAAACTTGAATCTTACCCTTGATCGCTTTATTGATCCAATGCAATTTTACTTTGTCGAATTCGGATTGGCTACCCAAGTCCACATAGACCCACTCCTCTCCTGTCGTGGCACTCATCCAAGCGCTATTAAAGAATTTGGAAGGAAGCAAATCTATCAACTTATCTTGGTTATAGAAATTCATCTCGAAGAATGCCCAATAAGCGGCACCTTCCATTTTCAATCGCATCCGATAATAAGCATATTCACCCGGTTGATCGAATGTCAAAGTCTCATTCAACATACGGGTGGGCAACGTACCCGGATCCCAGCTATTCTTATTCGGGTCCGAATGGGCCTTATACTTGCTGGCCTTACCCGGCATACCTTTACCCTTTAAGGCAGCCAATTCCGTCCAAGTATTTCCATCATTCGATCCCTCGCAAACAATCTCATATCCATCCTTAATCTTATTCTCGTCATAAGCCACGCTGCCGCGAAATTGTACCTTGTCGGCTTTCTCTTTCCAGTTATTCAGCGTGAACAGGAAATAGGCATCCTCGCCTGTAACCGCATTACGAGAATAAGGACCTTGATCGATCATCCACTCACGCTCACGACGAGCGATATCCCCATTTTGCGTGGAGAGATCGAGATACTGAGGCTGTTTATCGCTAATAACACCATCCGTCACCAGTTGAGCCGTTAGATTGTAATCATAACTGGAGGAGTTGTAAGCGCTACGCAAAAGAGCTATGTTACGATACGTGGAATAATCCGGACGTAATGAAGGAGAAAAATCCTCCCCCGGATCTCCCGGATACGAACCGATACCTCTGGTATAATAATCCGACCGATCGAAAGATTCCGCCGGAACACCGCTCTGCCCACATCCCCCTAGCAATGCTGAGACCGCTACCGCTCCACAAAGCGTCAAGAGTCGAGGCAATTTTTTCTTTTTACTGAATGTTCTCATACTACTTATTGTGTTTCTCTAAATTAGTTAGTTTAATAAGATACCGTCACGTTAAAACCCTCCTTCCGGGCCCGTTCCGCAATCGCATCTAATTCTTCTTTAGTAGCTTTTTTCAAAGCTTTAACCGGGGTCTCCCTATCTATCGTATAAATCATGACTTGTTTCGGACGGATTTGTTTTAAGGCGGAGATCCAGCCCGCTATCTCCTCTTCTGTCATATTATTAACCGATTTCCCATTTACTTCCCCCTTCAAGAACATGGTCTGTATAATCAAGTTTCCGTTAAAACGACATAATTGCTTTAATAAAGACTCGAAATTAAACGCCGGAGAATTAGGTACGTCTATCTGCCGAATCCGACTGTCTAATACAGAATCCAGTTTCAATATGTTATCCTCTATTTTATTCAAGGCTTGAAAGACCTCCTCTTTCTGGAGCATTGTAGAATTAGAAAGCACGGCGATTTTAGCGTCAGGGAAAAACCGATCCCGGATAGCGACCGTATCATCAATGATTCCACCGAATTCCGGGTGTATCGTAGGCTCTCCGTTTCCGGCGAATGTAATTACATCCGGAGCGATCCCTTCCGCTTTCATGGAATTTAGTTTTTGCTCCAAGGCTTCCCTCACTTCCGTACGAGTAGGCAGTTTACTATGGGTCCTATGATTCTCATTCAATCCACATTCGCAATAAATGCAATTAAAAGAGCATAATTTCCCGTCTGTAGGAAGTAAATTCATCCCTAAAGAGACACCTAGGCGCCGACTATGTATCGGGCCAAATACAATTTTATCAAAAAGAATTGTAGACATAGCGCTGTTTGTTTTTACCCACGCAAATCTACTCTAAAATTTCCAGCGAAGCAAAGCATAAAGATCTGTTTTATCAGAACCGCTTATCTCCTCCGTATCAGTACCTATCAAATCCCTGTCCCAATAATGAGTGTGAGCCAGTTTCGCGGATAAGGATAAACGTTTCCAAATATCCAGACGAAAGGTAAGGGCAAACCGCATCCCATCCCCATAAAAAGAGGGCATATTAAAGGCATACAATATATTCTTCTCATACGAACTGACCCGGCTATTGTAATCATCCGTATGAAACCACGCTAGATAACCATCCATTTGAAGAGGTAGGGTAGTGGGCTTCCAGCCTATACTTTGGGAGATCATAATTCCTTTATTAAGTTTCTTTATAGGATCATCGAATAGAATACCATCTAAGGAAGTCTTAAAAATAAAAGGAGAAGAAAAGTTATAAACCTGTTGAAAACGAATACGATGTTGTTTATAAGGATTGATTCTCAATAAATTATCATTTTCAAAAGTTCTATTCTTTTCTTTTTGTCGATATTTATAACGAAGATAAGTTGAAAAGTTTCTACTAAGGGTATAGTCTATCTGAGCCATATATTCCTGTCCTCCGGAAGGAGCGTCTATCCCGTATTTCAACCAAGGAAAACGGAATAAGTCCGCATAAACGGATAATTTCCAGCGGGCGATCGGAGTCAACTGAAATCCCATATAAACCCCTTGCTCGTTTTGAACCGTAGATCCCTGCGAGAAAGCATTTCCAAACAAAGCTTGATAACGGCGATCGTAATAACGGTATAATACCAAGAAAGATATATAAGAAGCGGGTGTTAACTGCAAGGCATTCAAGGTAGAAATAGCTCCATTTTTCGAAAGAGCGGTCTCGCCATAAAACTTAATACGGTTACTTTTCAACATATAGTCAACACCGATGTTGAAATTGTTGGAACCTCTGAAATAGAACAAATTATAAGGTTTTGGATCGGGGTCCATCTTAAACTTACCGAATGAATAGGAGAGAGCCGTTAAACCTACATGAAAATGAGATGTAGCATAGCGGATATTTCCTCCATATACCTGCATCGTTATCATTTTCCTCTTTTCCCAATCCCGTTGTAAACGATGAAGTCCATCCGTTTTTAATGAGGTGAATGTCAAGCTATCTACGGCCGCATCCATTTTTCGGTACGAATAGAAAACACTTATATCCAAGTTTTTAATCGTGATCGTACTAGCCACCCCTCGGAAGAAATCCTGTTCATTGGTTGAGAAGTGCCTACGGAAGCCATTTGTCCTTCGCTCCGCTTGAGCGACTACTGCCGTACGACTAGGAGAAAAGTCATTGCTAATCACCAGACCTTGTCCGAAAGACATCTTGTAATCCCCTATAGCCAAGCTTTTTAACCAGTTGATATCTTTTAGGAATAGATGTGCGGAATAAAAGTCATATCCTTTATGATATGCGTTCCAAAAAGGTTCGCCCGCATCTTTCTCAGCTACGAAGCCTGCTTGTAAACGATCCTCGAAAGTATAGGAATAACGTAAGGAGTGATAGAAGGGTTCTCCTCTATATTTACGATTCGGATATAACAAAAGTATGCTGTCCGTTTGTTCACCATATCCCTTTTTCTGTTGAAAACATTGATCATACCTGATTTGTAATTCATTACGACCATATTTCAACAGGTTCTTAACCGTAAGTAACCGTTTTTCAACAAGATTATCACCTATATAAACAAATGGAAGGAGAAGAGATATCGTCTGAAAATAGATATCCTCTATATTCTTCAACTCATAGATGCTAACCATATTTCCGTATCGTTTCCGGTAGGAAAGTAGCTGCTCGATTTGGCGATCGGATAGAAAAGGTAATCGCTTCAGTTGTTCTTCCGTCACGGCATTCAAATCAAAAGGATGCTCAGTTAAATAAGATAAATCGGCATACAAACTTTCGATACGCTCCGTATCCTCGGTTTCCAAGGCTAGTTCCTCTACATACTCCATCCACTTATCAACAGAATATTCTATTTGAGAATTAGCGTAATAACTATTTATCAACAGGATTATCGACAAGATTATAAACAATCGTTTCATAGCTAAGTATCATTTAAAAAGAGAATGATAAACCAAGACCGGTACTCATCCCTAAAATCGGATGGTAAATAGAGGCTACATCTATCGTAAAGCAAGAAAAGTTATAACCAATTCCTAAAGAGGGCAGGAGAGGAGCGGTCTGTATTCCGGCACGAATAAAAAAAGAATCGAAAGCAGTGTATTCAAGACCAAAGTTTCCAACAACTAGGTTTTCATTTTCCGTTCCTACACTTCCTGTAATTAACAGACTGTTTATAATCTCCCATTGAAAACTTATTTGAATTAAGTAATAATTAAAATCTTCTATTTCAATCTCTTTATCTCCTATAGAAACAGATGGTAAATTCATTATTAACATTCCTATTAACAACTTATCAATAGGAGAGAAAGTGATTCCAAGATCTGTTGACAGTCTGGATCTTGTATTTTCCAATAGATCAGTTTGCAAGAAACTATAGTGAACTCCAAGCCCTAACGCCCATTGATCCCCCAAGCGTTTCCCTACCGGCACACGAACCATCATCTCCCTGTACTTATCAAACCCGAAAACAGAGATATCAACACCTGCGGATAATAGTTGATTCGGATAATAAAAACTACCGGACATCGTACCCAGTTCTTTCAACATGTACCGATTAAAGTATTCTAAGTGAATGGATTTTTTCTCTTTATTGACAATAAGGGCCGGATTGAATAAAATAGATTGCGTCGCCACATTCCCTCCCATTCCCACGCTACGAACATCCGGTAAACGTAAGTTATCAACACCATGTACATACAATGAAAATACCCCCGCAAACAGGGATAGCAATAGATATTTCATAGTTAAGATTTTGTATGGTTTCTATTTATTCTTCAAGTTTTTCTTATTATCCTTATTTATCCTACGCTGTACCTTTTTAATATCCTCATTAGGAGAAAGTTGTTCAGGCTTAATCCCCCTTTGCAATAACATATCACGTACAGCAGTATTGTTATCAATATGTTCTTTTTCAATAGGAGATTGTCCATATAGATCCTTCGCTTGCACATTTACGTTTGTCATTTCAGTCGCTAGGTCTTTAGCTTTTATACTTATAGTCGGTAAAAAATCAGCGATAGGTCTATTCGTGGGGACGTTCATTCTCTTTTTCAACATCTGTGTACTTAAATTGAATAAAGCTTGATCTCCCTTAGAACGAATAATCGCGAATCCTTTATTATCAATACCTCTTTCGTATAAGATTCCAGATAATTGTTTTTCAGTCTGACTCAATTTTTCCCTGGCCTTTAAGCGTTCACAATCCAATAGACGTTGTTCAATCACCTCGGCCTTACGGGTTTGTACCGCAAAATAAGTCTGTGCGAAAGCGACTTGTGGTTTACGGCTATCACCATTTTGTGCGATTAAATAGCATGCGTAGCGTGTTAATAAGATGTCATCTATTTGTTTTTCAACACCATAACCTATTGAAACCATTTTCCCGACGTCGGGAAAATGGTTTTGTACATCTTCTCCCGCATTCCGGCACGCTTCTTTGGCTTTCACCACTACATTATTGATAAAGTTATCCCATTTGGCATATCCTAATAGGGGTTGTAACTCTCTGGCACTCCAGCATTCTATGCCTTCTACCTCACAGGAAATGGATTCGAATTTTCCGAATAGGGCGGTAATTTCTTCTTTCTTCATAGTTAATATATTCTTAAGTTGTTGTCAATTGCGCAAATGTAATGTTTTATATTCATTTAGCAAGTTATTAACAGATAAATGATGCTGAGAGTCACGCAGTATTTATATTTTCGCGGTATATGATACGAAAAGGGATATATTGTGTTTTGGCTCTACTCGCTCTCTGTAGCTTTAAAGGGATGGCGCAGGCGGTAAAGACAAATATTGTTCCGGAAGGTTATCAGAAAGCTCAACTGTATGAAGGTGATACAATGGCTGTCGTCAACCTTCGGGAAGTTTTCATATATCCTCAAGTTAAGTTTAAGAATAAGCGTGAACAAGCGAAGTACAATAAGTTAGTACGAGACGTAAAGCGTACTTTGCCCTATGCCAAGATGGTGTATGATACGTTGATAGAGACCTACGAATACATGGAAACCTTACCGAATGACAAGGCCCGCCAAGCCCACTTGAAACGGATGGAGAAAGAGTTGTTCGCCCAATATAAACCGGAACTAAAAAAATTATCCTTCTCGCAAGGTAAGCTACTTATCAAATTGATCGACAGGGAATGCAATCAATCCAGTTATAATTTATTGAAAGCCTATCTGGGAAGTTTCCGTGCGGGCTTTTGGAATTTCTTCGCCGGAATGTTCGGAGCCAGTCTGAAATCGGAATACGACCCGAAAGGTAAAGATGCCATGACCGAACGGGTCGTCGTATTGGTTGAGAATGGTTTAATCTGATAGTTGCTTGAAGAAATCCCAGATCACGATACCGGTAGTAACCGATACGTTCAAGGAATGCTTTGTACCGTATTGAGGTATTTCAATACATATATCACAGTTATCAACCACATTTTGTTGAACGCCTTTTACCTCGTTACCCATGACGATAGCGTATTTCTTTGTTTTGTCTAACTGCAAGTTATCTAACATGACACTACCTTCCGCTTGCTCTACGGCACATACCGTATACCCCTCTTGGCGCAGTTTATCAACAGCCTCCGGGGTATCCTTGAAATATTCCCAATCTACGGTTTCTTCCGCTCCTAAAGCGGTCTTATGGATCTCCGCGTTCGGAGGGCAAGCCGTAATACCACAAAGATAAATAGCCTCTACCCGGAAAGCATCGGAGGTACGAAACACGGAACCCACGTTGTTTAGACTTCTAACATGGTCTAAAACAACGATTAAAGGTATCTTCTTACTTTCCTTAAAAGCCTCGGGAGTCAGGCGGTTCAATTCGGTTACTTTTAATTTTCGCATAACAAATATCTTTGACCGCAAAAGTAGCGAATATCCGTGGATATGCCGTTGAAAAGCTATTAATAAGTAGTGGACATAAAATGAAAAATATTTCTTGCTTTATTCAAATACTTGTCCATACACCCCCCTTTCTCAAATTAGCAAATGAATAAGCCACTTATTTACTACGCGCTATCAACAGCCCTTATACACCTATTGACAGCCTTGCTGGAGGATCTATTTTTTCACAATCAAGGTTATCAACAATAAACAACTAAATATTCATAAAGTCTATAACTATAAGAATTACAATCTATAGATAGACATCCATGCTGTTCGTATCCTTTTGATAAACCGTTTATAGACTTTAATAAGTCAATAACCAAAGATTGTAACAAAAATGTATTAACCATTTCAACAGCCTATCATATTCATCATATTTATTTTTAAAATTAAAGATTAATAAGAATATAATATAATGATTGTGGATAACTCTTGATGGTTCACGACAGCTCATCCATCGATGGCAAAGATAAGAATCTTTCTTGTTATTTCTATAAATGAAGAAAGTTTATACCTTTGTGCTTTGTGAACAATAGGTTGATAAACTAGATAAGATGAAGATTATCAGTAATACTTTCTGTGGATAATATTGTTTATATATAGTGAAAAGCCTATTGGGAGCAGTAGAAACAGGAATCATTAATATATAAGGCTATGTTGACAAACCAATCAATCGGGTACATGGATGCGCCCGTTCCTAAGGATTTAGACCTTAAGGAAGCGATCGACAAGTTACGTAAAGAGAAGAATGCGATTATTTTGGCGCATTACTATCAAACAGGCGATATACAAGATATAGCGGACTATGTGGGAGACAGTCTGGCCTTGGCACAATGGGCGGCTAAGACGAAGGCGGATATCATCGTGCTTTGTGGGGTTCACTTTATGGGAGAGACGGCGAAGATCCTCTGTCCGGATAAGAAAGTGCTGGTACCGGACTTGAATGCCGGTTGCTCCTTGGCGGATAGTTGTCCGGCTACGGAGTTTGCCGAGTTCGTCAAGCAACATCCCGGTCATACGGTAATCTCTTACGTGAATACGACCGCCGCCGTGAAAGCGGTCACGGATGTGGTGGTTACTTCCACGAACGCCCGCCAGATCGTGGAGAGCTTCCCGGAAGATACACCGATGATTTTCGGCCCGGATCGTAACTTAGGTAATTATATCAATAGCATCACGGGACGTAATATGTTGCTTTGGGATGGCGCTTGCCACGTGCATGAGCAATTCTCATTGGAGAAGATCTTATCTTTGAAGAAACAGTACCCGAATGCGGAAGTGATCACCCATCCGGAATGCAAGCAGCCGGTTATACAGGTCTCAGACTTCGTAGGATCGACCGCGGCTTTGCTGAAGCATACCATTAAGTCCGACGCGAAACAATTCATTGTAGCGACGGAAAGTGGCGTTATTCACGAGATGCGCAAGCAGAGTCCGGATAAGGAATTCATCCCGGCTCCTCCGAACGACAGTACTTGCGCTTGCAACGAATGTAATTTCATGCGCTTGAACACGATGGAGAAGCTATATAATTGCTTGAAGTTCGAGATGCCGGAGATATTCGTGGACGAGGAGGTACAGAAGAAGGCGATCAAACCGATCAAGAAGATGTTGGAGATCTCTGAGAAGCTGGGACTCTGATCCAAACAAATGCGGGATAGGTCTCAACCGATAGGCCGGACTTGAGTGATATAAAAGCTAAGCCCGGTCTATTATATGTAAATAATCAAAATTATGTACAATATCTACAACTATCCTTATAATCATTTGAATTTAAAATATTTATCCTATTGTTGTAGATAGGAAAACATCTACAATAGTAAGTCTTTATCTACCATCATTTCCCGCTTTTAGTAAGTGTCTTTGCCATGCCATCAAAGGAATTTTCTACACTCTACGTATATAATCAGTCCGTTTTTCTTCCTTTCTTTATATAGATAAAATATTAATATATAAGTATTTGTGGTTTTTTATGGTATAAAACAAAAGTTTTACACATAGGAAACATTTGTTTTCATAGAAGAAAACTAAAGTTTTGTACTGAAGAAACTTCTGTTTTCCCATATAGAAACTTTTGTTTCCTTAGGAAGAAACCATTTGCTTCGCTACTCGAACTCGGACGATCCCGGGAAAGAATATATCAAGAATGATCGCTATTAATTACCGTAACATTCTGAATTTAGTTACTTTTGCGTAGAAATCTAATTGTAATTCTCAATATCATGAAAAAGATAGGACTAATGTTGGCCTTATTATGGGTGATTTGTGCGCTCTCGTGGGCTTCTTCTCCGGATTCCCGTATTAAGGGGCAGTTAATAGATGCCTCTTCGAATCAAGTGATTAATTATGCGGATATCTTTCTGTTTGCGATGGGAAGTGAAAAACCTTTGCAACAGACTTTTCCGGACGATCAAGGACGTTTCTCGTTTACTAAGGTGGCTCCGGGTAATTATGTGGTCATGGTCCGTCTGATGGGATATGATGTGTTTACAAAGAATGATATCATCTTGGATGCCTCGTCTCCGGTGGATTTAGGTAAGTTGATGATGAGTCCTTTGGAGGTAGGTATCGCCGAAGTGGAGGTAGTGGCCGAGAAACGTCAATTGGTTTATAAGTTGGATAAGAAAGTGGTCGAGGCCTCTTCCAATATGATGGGAGGAGGCGGTTCCGCCGTGGATATATTAGAGAATACGCCTTCCATACGGGTAGACGCGGAAGGCGATGTTACTTTTCGTGGAAGCAGCGGCTTTTTGGTTTACATAGATGGTAAGCCGAGTGTCTTCTCGGGTACACAGGCTTTGGAGCAAGTCCCGGCCGGGCATATAGAGAATATAGAGATTATCACGACGCCCTCCGCCAAGCATGATACGGAAGGCGACGTGGGCATTATCAATATTATCACGAAGAAGCATTCCCAGCGAGGATTGAGCGGGATGGTGAATCTCTCGGGAAGTACGTGGCTTTCCCGCCATGTCGATTTCTTGTTGGCACAGCAACATCAGCGTTCCCGTTGGTACATCGGCGGACAGTGGACAGACCGGTTGCGCAAGAGTGATTTCGACCAAGAGAAGATGACGGTGGTGGGCGATCAGACCACTACCTCGCATTCCGTCGGGCCTCGTACGGGAAACAGCTATCATTATACGATGAAAGGCGGTTGGAGCCTGAATCTTCCCAAGACAACCATCGCGTTGGATCTGGAGGGCGGCTATGGCGGAAATAAGCGTAAGGGAGAAATGAACTATAAGGAAACCCGTTCGGTAGCGGGCGGCTCTCCGGTGACGGAAGATTATAGAAGCATAGATGATTATGATAATGATGAGAATATTGGTTTGGGAAGTCTGGCGGTACAGCATAAGTTCAACGATAAGGGACACGAGCTTTCCGGTAGTGCCTATTACAAATATGGCGGTCATGCGTTGGAATATTTCTTTAACGACTTGATGTCCTTGGAAGGGCAACGCCAACAGGGGCACCGTGCTTATGAGGCCGAGCATCGGGAAACGATGCGTATCAATCTGGATTACGCCTTGCCTTTCGGGAAAGGAGGTAAGCTAGAGGCGGGTTACCAATATTATTCTTATTTGGAAGACGGCGATTACAATATGGAATGGTGGGACCCCAAGGGACAAACGTTCTTTTGGCGTGACGATATCTACAACACGTTTTATTTTCAAGAAGGGGTGAATTCAATTTATACGATTCTTTCCCATACGTGGAAGAATTTAGAGGCGCAAGCCGGCGTTCGGGGAGAGCATACGCATACGGTCTTGCGAAGTTCCGTGGAGGGAGCGGATCGTACGAAGAATCGTTTTGAGTTTTTCCCATCGGTGCATTTGGGCTATACGTTCCCGAATGAGCATCGCTTGTTGGCTTCCTATTCCCGTCGTACCACACGTCCGCAGCTTTTCTATATGGAGCCTTATATTACGTATCGCGACTTTTATACGGCCGAGATCGGTAATCCGGATATACGTCCGGAGTACATCAACTCCTTTGAATTGAACTACCGGAAGAGTTTCGGGGAAAACACGGTATCCGCCACCGCCTTTCATCGGTATCGGAAGGATAAGATCGAGCGGTTGCGTGTTCCCTATTCAGCTGGTGTAACCTTGGATTCGATGGCGAACGTAGGACATGATTACTCGACGGGTATCGAGCTAAGCGTCAGCCTGCATCCGGTGCGCTGGTGGAATACCACGGTCAATGGAAACGTTTATCACTATAAGGTGAAGAACGAACAGGCCGCCGGTGGAAATACGACCTCTAGCACCAATTACGATATCCTATGGAATAACCTGTTTAATCTGGGGAAGTACACACGTATCCAATTGGATGGTAGTTTTGTAGGCCCTTCCGTAACGACGCAGGGCCGTACGGACGCTTATTGGTACGCGAACGTAGCCGTCCGTCAGCAACTATGTAACCGAAAACTAACCGCTACCTTAGCTTTCCGGGATATTTTCCGTTCTGCCAAATATATCAGCGATATCCAAACGGCAGATTTACGTTCCCTGACACGTATCAAACCCAAATATCCACAAATCACGTTGACGTTGAGTTGGACATTTAATAGTTTCAAGGCTAAATCCACCCAAGCGAAAGAAGATCGCTCGGAGATGTTTGAGGGTATAAAGCATTAGTATTATATCTTCGCGGTTATTATGCTATTTAATTCGATTGAATATTTGATTTATTTGCCAATCGTATTTTTATTGTATTGGCTTGTCTTCGGAAAGCGACTACGACTACAGAATTTATTTGTAGTCGTAGTTAGTTATCTTTTTTACGGGTGGTGGGATTACCGGTTCTTGGCATTGATAGCCCTTACCTCTTTCTGTAGTTGGCTGAGTGGGATAGGAATAGAGGAAGTACGTGCGAGGGCCGGGAAGATACCTCGCTGGTTCGATAAAGGTATCGTGGTTGCGAATGTCATATTTAACTTACTGATACTCTCTTTCTTCAAGTATTACGACTTTTTTGTGGATAGTTTGGTAGATGCTTTCTCTTATATAGGGATTTCATTGCACATCTCTACGCTTTCTCTCTTATTACCGGTCGGGATTAGTTTTTATACATTCCAAGCCTTAAGTTATACGATTGACGTGTATAGAGGTAAATTGCCGGTGACAAGAGATATCGTTTCCTTTTTCGCGTTTGTTAGTTTTTTCCCACAGTTGGTGGCTGGCCCTATCGAACGGGCTACTAACCTGTTGATACAATTTGAGAGACCTCGCAGCTTCGAGTATAACGACGCTGTAGATGGGATACGACAAATGATGTGGGGGTTTTTCAAAAAAATCCTGATAGCCGATAATTGTGCCTTGGTCGTAGATGACATATTCGGGAACTATGGAAATTACCCGGCTAGTACTTTGCTATTGGGAGCCGTTTTGTTCTCATTCCAGATTTATGGAGATTTTTCCGGATATTCAGATATAGCTATAGGTACAGCCAAGTTGTTTGGGATACAGTTGAGGCAAAATTTCCGGTATCCCTATTTTTCTTTAGATATAGCCGAGTTTTGGAGACGTTGGCATATCTCGTTGAATACTTGGTTTGTAGATTATGTATATATTCCCTTAGGAGGTAGCCATAATGGTTTCTTTAGACATATTCGGAATATCTTGATCATATTTTTCTTGAGCGGTCTTTGGCATGGAGCGAACTGGACATTTGTGGCTTGGGGTGTTTACCATGGTTTGCTATGTATAGCATTGTTGATACTAAAGAAATATGTAAAGATAAGGTTGATACCATCAAACGTTGTGTCTATGTTGGTTACATTTGGCTTCGTGGTGATCGGATGGATTCTATTTAGGGCTGAGAATATATCAATGGCACTCGATTATATATATGATCTGTTCTCCTCTTCTTTATTCCGTGTGCCTAAGGTAAGTGGGGCCAATAATGTTTCTGCTTTATTATCGCTTATTTTCATTACTTGTATGTTAGTGATCGAGTGGATGAATCGGAAACAGCCGTTTGGATTTGATATTAGGAAAATACGAAGTATATATATACGATATACTTTATATGCGATCCTTTTATTTTGTATATATTTCTTCGGAAATAACGCTTCTAGCTTTATTTATTTTCAATTCTAGCAAGTATGAAACCAACGCATAAACAAATAAAGAGTATGATAAGATTCCTGTTGTTTCTGGGGATCTTGTTGTTTTTGTTCAATCAGATCACTCCCTATCTCTATCGATTATTGCCTAACGACTACGTACGAACACGACTTATATGGAGTACATTAAATAATCCGGAAGAGCGTCCGGATCTTGTTATTTTAGGTAATAGCCGCGGTATGAGTGGTGTGAACGGATACAAGTTAGAAGCAGAGTTGCGAGGAAATCCCTGTGTATATAATCTTACCTCTACTGGTCAGAGATTGAGTGAGAGTGCCTTGTATTATTCCTATTTACCATCTTCTGTGCAAGTAGTTGTACAGTGTGTGGATTTAGATCAATTACGTGGCCCGATCGAATTGGATGATCCCAACCGGGTAGCTCTACATATGTATGGATATAAAATGGATGGTTTTACCTGTGAATTACTTCCTGCTTTAGAAAAAACTTTAAGTGAACCGAATTTATACTATAATTATGTGGCTCGAAATTGTTTATTCTCCGGCTTGACTACTTATCTGCGTAATAAGTTGGATGATGATGTTATCCCCGGAATTATAACCTCTGATTTACGTTATCCAAACTCTACGATGTCTGATAGAAATGAATCTGTCTATAAACGGAAAGTAGAAGAACAGAATGAAGAAAATAAATTCGAGGCATATCAGATTACTCCTGAATGGAAAAGGTTGATAGAGCGTTCTTCCGTTTATTTTAGGGATAGGGGTATTATTTATTGTCTGGTTGTCATGCCGTATAACCCGGATATAACAGCTTTTACAGTAGCGGAGAAACAACGAGCTTTGCGAATGTTTACTCAAATGTTTGATTCTATCCTTATCGTCGACTGTATGGAGCTATTGGATACGTCGGATTTTTATGATGCTATCCATCCGAACCGGAAAGGAGCGGAGAAGATAACAGATCAGATCATCCGATCATTGCGTTCATCTGGTTTTTCTTTTTAGGATGATATAAACAAGGTTTCTCTATGTATTTCCAGGATAACATACCCAATCCGGTGCTAAGGATAGTGGTAAGAGCCAATGTCAATATAAAGCTATACCGATCAAGTCCGTAATGAATGAATATTTGGATGATCGGGAAATGAATCAAGAAGATACCATACGAGAAATTTCCCATCCGATTGAATACATGTAACCACTTGAATCCATAAGCTACCGTGATAATGATAGAGGCTAGAGCGATAGGCTCGAAAATACTCAGCAGCAGATACTCTCTACCCAATAAAAGAAATAGGCTGACAGGGAACAAATATCTCATATATTTTCGAAAAACAGGGAAATAGGCAAGTATGATAATACCGGAACAAAAGTACATCATTTGTCCGGGGAATTGTCTTTTCATGAATTCATAAATAGGGTTGTGTGTCATATCATCTAAATAATTACACGTTGTCGAGTAGATGAAAGATAAGATATAAATAAGAAGTAGGCATACTAATTTGTTATATCTTTTCAGTAACCAATAGATAATGGGTATGGTGATATATAGCATGAATTCAACCTTGATAGTCCATAAAGACCCATTCATCGCTTGTAAAGGATTGGTATCGAATACGCCGGGTAAATCCGGCGATAAAAAGTTAAATGTAAGTAAATTACAGATAAGATAGGTATATAAGCTAGAAGAGGTGAGGTATTCCCAGCAGGATAAAGAGGTAAGGAATAATCCGATTAAGGCACATAATAAAATAGTCAAGCTGTAGGCGGGCATAATACGTTGAATACGTTTACGGAAAAAAATCCGGGTATTAGGCGTACGTAAGAAGCTAAACATAACAAGAAATCCACTAATAATAAAGAAACCTTTCACCCGGAATCCTCCGCTAACAAACCAAAAAGGATCTGTCTCTGTCAGTGTGCTGAAATGGTTGAACATAACAGAATACGCAAGAAAGAAGCGAATAAAATCAAAATTATTCGCTTCTTTTACTTGATTTATTAATCTGGAGTTGAGTAAAACTTTCTCTGATTGATTCATTGTTCTATTTGACTACAATGATTTTTGTTACAACGCTCTCTGAGGCTTCCTCTGTGGAAGCTAGTACAAGATATACGCCTGTCGCTACACGTGATCCGCTTGCGTTCCGGCAATTCCAGATAGCTTGCCCCCCCAAGGATTTAGTTTGATAAATAATATTTCCGTTTAAATCCGTGATTTTTACATTCGAATTATCCATTAATCCTACAATCGTTACTTTATCCATATGTTCGGGACGTACCGGATTAGGATATGCATAGATCTCCGAGTAATCAGATTTACCTTCCGAAGCTTCTCCTTGATAGGAATTTAGTCCTTTATCGGTACCGATAAAAACCTCACCGGTCTTATCGTTTATTTCTATATCGTATATGTTATCGGAAAGGAGCGGACTATTGGTCGTATTAAATTGATAAACGATTGTCTCATTATCATTATCTAGAACATAGACGCCATTTCCTTTGGTTCCAATCCATTTTCGATTACCTGCGTCTACTTTCAGGGTCGTGACGACAACGTTATCTAAGAAATAAGCGAGATTACCAGTTTCCTCATTGGTATATTTTACCCTTGTACAACGTGTAGCGGCTTTATCCTCAGCGGAAGAGATCCTAGGTTTAGTGAAATATACGGCTCCCCGATTCGTACCAACCCAGATATATCCATCCTTATCCTCGGCTACGCATGTATAATTACTAGGAGTCAATTCTTTTCCGTCGGTATCAATAAGTGTAGTAAACTCATACGAGGAAACTTCATCTAAAGACTCGCTATTCGGTATCATTACAAGTTTAGGTGTGTTACGAGGCACATAAATCCATTTGTCGTTGGTAGAGGTTATGAGTATATCATTAATTGTATAGACCCCTCTAAGTTGCTCGATATCCAAACGATGCCATGCTCCTGCTTTGTCAAGAACAAGTACCGCATGGTTAACTTCTGAGCTTGTCATCCACAAATTTCCATTTTTATCAAAGGCCAGTCCATCTATATAACAATAACCGGACCCATAGCCTCCCGCGGTTTCTTTAAAGACATTCTTTTCATTGTATGACTGGACGGGAGTTCCATTCTTATATTGGATAACACCATCACCCATGGAAGAGGCGTATACGATCTCATCATTAGAATCGTCGGTCGTTACGGCTATACTTGTATAGTCTCGTGGATTTCTTGGTAAATTGAGTTTCTTTTGGGCTTCTTTAGGATCGATAAAAGACCATTTATCATAATCGTATGTAAGAATATAACCTCCTTTGTCGAAGCGCTTACCATTTAGGAGGTCTTTACCTCCTATGATCATATATACTTTATCATTTTTACAAATAATATCGAATGCGCTATTGCTGTAAGGTCCGTCTAAAATGATAGGTTCATTAAGAGCCTCAAAGCTATTTGAGCCTTTCCGTTGGATAGAACGTAGCCCTTTGCTTCCTTCCGCTATCCAATATTTGTCTGCTTGATAGGTACTGATATCATTGATACTTAAGTTTATTTGGTCAAACTTTTGCGTATCGGATACGATGAAAACCCTTGAGTTATCTATACATGCTAATTTTTCGCCTATTACTTTCATGTATTTTAGGGTTGAGCTATTTATTATTCGGGAAAGCTCACCATTGTTTTCATAGAAGATACCTTGCTGACTGACCAAGTAGAACAAGGTATTCTTGAATGAAGCGATAGCTGAGATCGTATGACTATCGGAAAGGTTTGATAATCCATAGGGCTTCCAGTTTGCCTTATCCAGTAGGTTTTCTTTTAATGAGGCATATATAATCCCCGAAGATACTTCTGCCTTATTGGTTGTAGAGGCATATATATTGCCATTCTGTATGGCACACGATGTTATATTTAAGGAAAGCTTGTAGGTATCCTTTATTTCCTTTTTGGCCATATTGACCACGACGATACCAAATGCTGTCGATAAATAAGCATATTCATCGTGTACCAATACTGAATTGATTTGTTTGTCTCTTATGGACGTACTGGTCGACAGATAAGGTAGATTTGTCGCCACTCCTCCCTCAAGTATATCTATATTTGAATTATCATAGATAATAAGGAGTGATTTTGTTTGTTTATTATAGCGGATCAAAGAGATCGTATTATCATTTAATCCGTTTCCTTTATAATATTGCTTAATACTATTATCTTCTTTTCCATACGTATAAAGAGATCCTTCCGCTACCACAAATACTTGGTCGTTCGATTCCTCTACGCTGTTTGTGTTATTGTAAGAAAGATACGTTTTCCATCCGGTTGTATTAAAATTCGCGGCTAATACAGTGAATGAAAAGAATGAAAATAGAATGATAGTAAGTATATGTCTCATATTAACAATTGTAATCAGATAAAAATGATGTTAACTTCATGACGGCTTTCGCACGATGGCTGATCTGGTTTTTTGTATCGTTACCCATCTCGGCGAAAGTTTGTGTATAGGTATCAGGCATGAATATAGGATCGTATCCAAATCCGCTATCTCCGCGTTTTTCGGTAGTGATAGAGCCATTTACGATACCATCGAAGGTATATTCTTTTCCGTCAAGGATTAGAGCTATGACCGTGCGGAAACGTGCTTTTCTGTTTTCTTTATGATTCATTTCGGACAACAGCTTGTTCATATTAGCTTCCGAGTCGTGCTCTGTTCCTGCGTAACGAGCCGAATAGACTCCCGGAGCATTATTTAATACCTCGACTTCTAATCCCGTGTCGTCAGCGAAACAATCATATCCGAATTTCTCTTTGATATAGCGGGCTTTTAGCAAAGCATTTCCCTCTAAGGTATCTGCCGTCTCGGGGATATCGTCATGGCAATCGATATCGGATAAACTTATGATTTCCGCGTATCCGGCGGTTATCTTGCGGACCTCGTCCAGTTTGTGTTGATTATTTGTCGCGAATACAAGTTTCATATTTCGTAATCTATTAAATAAGAAAGCATTTCTATACGGTAGATATATAACGTATGGAAATGCTTTAAATTGTTTGTATATTCTTTTTTAAGTCTTTATCTGATCGAACCCCTCACCATATACCCCTCGGACAATGCTTTGGGAGATGAACGCTTGGTGGTCTATCCGTTTCACGATCCGGAAGATGGAGACGGATTCGGATTTCTTGGCGAGTAGTACGACTACCTTGACGGGTTTGCGGGAATAACCGCCCTCGCCGTCCAGTATCGTGCAGCCACGGCCTAAGTCATGGATGATGCGATCCGCTATCTCGTCGTACTTCTGAGAGAAGATGAGGAATTGTACGGATTGGCGGTTACCGTTCAATACCATGTCGAGAACGTAATTGCTTATGACCATCTCCACGAAACCGAAAACGATCTTGTCCACGTTATGGAACAGGAAGAAAGAGGAACTGATGATGAAGAAATCGCAAAACAGAAGGATACGTCCGATCGATATATTCTTATATTTATTGATTACCGCACCGATAATATCCGTACCTCCGGTACTACCGTTCGCCGAGAATACCAATCCTAATCCGGCACCACACATAAACGCTCCGATTATGATAGCCATAAACGGCTGGTCGTGCAGTATAGGTTGTCCTTTCAGCAGCCACTCGAAGAGAGAGAGAGAAGCCGAGAGTGAGAAAACTCCGAAAATAGTTTTTATCAAGAATTTTAGACCAAGGATCTTTAAAGCTACCACCAACAAGGCTACGTTGATGACAAAATAAGATACGGATACCGGAATCAATCCATTGGAGGCAAAGAAGATCAACGCGCAGATACCACTTACCCCACCTGTCACGATCTCGTTGGAAAGGATAAAGGCGTTGAATCCGAATCCGTATAATAGAGTTCCGAACAGGATCATTAGATAATCCTGTACGGAAAAATAGATTTTTGTGAGTTTTAAGTTCATCCCACTACGATATTAACGATTTTGCCGGGAACGACAATAACCTTCTTAACGGCCTTGCCTTCCATCCACTTCGCTGAGTTCTCATGGCTCAAGGCCGCCTTCTCAGCGTCTTCACGGGAGATATCTGCCGGAAGTTCGAGGTTGAAACGGGCTTTACCATTGAATGAGATGACGTAGGTAACTGATTTTTCTACCAGATACTCTTCGTTATGTTCCGGCCACTGGGCATCGCAGATGGTCGTATCATGTCCTAATTGATGCCATAGCTCTTCCGTGATGTGGGGAGCGAACGGAGCCAATAAGGTGATCAGCGGCTCCAAGATGGCGCGCTTGCTGCATTTTAAGCTCGTTAACTCGTTCACGCAAATCATGAAGGCGCTAATGGACGTGTTGTATGAGAAATGCTCGATGTCGAACGTTACTTTCTTGATCAGCTTATGCAAGGATTTCAATTCGTCGGCCGTAGGCTCGGCATCGGTAACTTGCAGGGTATCCGTATTGCCGAAGAACAAGCCCCAAAGCTTCTTTAAGAAACGGTGTACGCCGTCGATACCGTTCGTATCCCAAGGCTTGGATTGCTCCAGCGGGCCTAGAAACATCTCGTACAAACGTAGGGTATCGGCACCATATTTCTCAACGATCATATCCGGGTTCACTACGTTGAACATGGATTTGGACATCTTCTCGACTGCCCATCCGCAGATATATTTACCATCTTCCAATACGAACTCCGCGTCGTTGTATTCCGGACGCCAGTTCTTGAAAGCCTCTATATCCAACAGATCGTTAGATACGATATTTACGTCTACATGGATAGGGGTGACCTCGTATTGGTCTTTCAAGTTCAAGGAAACGAATTTATTGGTTCCGTTGATGCGGTACACGAAGTTCGAGCGTCCTTGGATCATACCTTGGTTGATCAATTTCTTGAACGGCTCTTCCTCGCAAACGATACCCAAGTCGAACAAGAACTTATTCCAGAAACGGCTGTAGATCAAGTGGCCGGTAGCGTGTTCCGTACCACCGATATATAAATCCACGTTTCTCCAATATTCATCCACGTCTTTAGCTACCAAGGCTTTATCATTACGCGGGTCCATATAGCGCAAATAATAAGCGGAAGAACCGGCGAAGCCCGGCATCGTACAAAGCTCTAGCGGGAAGATCGTCTGGTTATCGATCTTCGATACCTCGGTGACTTTTTGGTTTACCGTGTCCCAAGCCCATTTAACGGCGTGTCCTAATGGAGGCTCGCCCGTCTCGGTAGGCAAGAATTTATCTACTTCCGGCAGCAACAGGGGCAGACATTCTTCCGGCAACATCTGAGGCATGCCATCGGCGTCGTAATATACCGGGAACGGTTCGCCCCAATAACGCTGGCGGCTGAAAATAGCGTCGCGCAAGCGGTAGTTTATCTTCACACGTCCCAAATCGTGATCTTTTACGTATTTCTTGGTAGCAGCTATCGCTTCCTTGATCGTCAGTCCGTTCAAGGAAAGATCGCAATAAGGAGTAACGCCGTCTCTCGGAGAATTGCATACGATACCTTCCTTGGCATCGAAACTTTCCTCGCTTACGTCGCAACCTTCCACCAACGGACGGATTTCCAGTCCGAAATGCTTCGCGAAAGCGTAGTCGCGGCTATCGTGCGCCGGAACCGCCATGATCGCTCCCGTACCGTAGCCGGCCAATACATAGTCGCTGATCCAGATGGGAACCGCCTCGCCCGTAAACGGGTTAATAGCGTAGGAACCACTGAATACACCGGTTACCTGACGGTCGGCGATGCGCTCGCGCTCGGTACGTTTCTTGGTACGATCTAGGTAAGCGTCTACTTCCGCTTTTTGGTCTGCCGTAGTTAATTGTTGAACCAATTCGCTTTCCGGAGCTAATACCATGAAGGTAACACCAAACATCGTATCGGCACGGGTCGTAAAGATCGTGAATTCCCTGTCGCTGTCTTTTACCTTGAAGCGAACCTCGGCACCTTCGCTGCGTCCGATCCAGTTCTTTTGGGTCTCTTTCAAGGAATCCGTCCAGTCGATCGTATCCAATCCGTCCAACAGGCGTTGTGCGTAAGCGGATACACGTAAGCACCATTGGCGCATGATCTTTTGTTCCACCGGATAGCCTCCACGCTCGGAAACACCGTTCACGACCTCATCGTTCGCTAATACGGTACCCAAGGCGGCGCACCAGTTTACCATGGTCTCGCCACGATAAGCGATCCGGTAGTTGAGTAATATCTCTTGTTTTTCTTTATCGCTCTTGGCTTTCCATTCATCGGCGGTGAAACTAAGTTCCTCTCCGCAAGCTACGTTCAGACCTTCCGTACCACTGGTCTCGAAAGCCTGTATCAACTCGCTGATCGGGCGGGCTTGCTTCTCGTCGTTGCAGTAGTAGCTGTTGAACATCCGGATGAAGGCCCATTGCGTCCATTTGTAATATTCGGGATCGCAGGTACGGATCTCACGGCTCCAATCGTAGCAGAAACCGATCTTTTCCAATTGCTCCCGATAACGGGCTATATTATTCTTTGTCGTGATCTCCGGATGTTGTCCGGTTTGGATGGCGTATTGCTCGGCGGGTAGTCCGTAAGCGTCGTAACCCATCGGGTGCAATACGTTAAAACCTTGCAAACGTTTGAAACGCGAATAAATATCAGAAGCTATATAACCGAGCGGGTGGCCAACGTGCAATCCCGCACCGGAAGGATAGGGGAACATGTCCAATACATAGTATTTAGGCTTATTCGTGTCCTTTTCGACTTTATAAACCTTTTCGGCAATCCAGTAGTCGTGCCACTTCTTCTCAATCTCTCTGAAATTGTACTCCATGATCGTTTATCGTTTTTGTATCGTTTTCTATTTAAGGCCACAAAGTTAGTGAATTTATTTATTTTATATGAGTTATTTACATGAACTGTTTATTTCACGTAACCAATCCGGGGGCGAGATTGATTCTCGGTTCTTTTCGCTTGTAACTCAGCGAGTGACAGATTGATTAGCTCAAGTTGCGTACGGGTATCTTCGTTGATGTCGTTGTAATCGGCAAATGCTTCTTCGATATACGCTTTGAGTTCCTTTACTTCTTGTTGGAGTTCAAGCAAAGGGGAGGAAGAACTTATTATTTGTCGTATGCCGACGAAAGCACGCATGATAGAGATATTGACTTTAATGGCTGTATCGGATCTGAGTACAGAAGAAAGCATTGCTATACCTTGCTCCGTGAAAGCGAATGGAGCATATTGGTTACCTCCTTTCTTTGAGATGCCAATTTGGCATACCATATTGTTTTTCAAGTTGTTAAATTCTTGAATTGTTAATGTGAACATAAAATCATCAGGAAAGCGTTCTATGTTTCGTCTGACCGCACGTTTCAATTGGGCGGTTTCCGTTCCATACATTTCCGCCAGATCAAAATCCAGCATGACTTTTTGCCCTCTGATCTCATAAATCTTGTTTTGTATCGCTTTTAATTCCATAGTATAAGAACTTATTAGTTTACTTTATTTGATATAACCAATTTTAGGCCTTTTAGCATTGTTCTTTTTCTTTGTAGCCAGTTCGGAAAGAGCTATGTAAATATCATCCAAGGACTTTTGGGTATCTTCACTGAGATCATTGATAGCGCAAAGGGTTTCCTCATTAGCCATTTCAAGAGATTTGATACGTTCTTGTAGTTCTTTAATTTCGATGGAACTAGTGATAGTTTGTAAGGTATAATTCCGGATAGCGACAAAGGCTCTCATAATGTTTCTGTTGATTTCTATGGCAGTTTTAGAATTTAGCACACTACTAAGCATAGCCACCCCTAATTCCGTGAAAGCAAAAGGCTTATATTTGAAATTACTACCTCTTCCTTTATTCAAGATACCAAATTGGCATCTTGAAAGTTCCTCCTTGGTTAACTCAAACATGAAATCATCTCCTTCAAAGCGTTCTATATTACGTCTGACCGCACGTTTCAATTGGGCGGTTTCCGTTCCATACATTTCCGCCAGATCAAAATCCAGCATGACTTTTTGCCCTCTGATCTCATAAATCTTGTTTTGTATCGCTTTTAATTCCATAGTATAAGAACTTATTAGTTTACTTTATTTGATATAACCAATTTTAGGCCTTTTAGCATTGTTCTTTTTCTTTGTAGCCAGTTCGGAAAGAGCTATGTAAATATCATCCAAAGACTTTTGGGTGTCTTCACTGAGATCATTGATAGCGCAAAGCGTTTCCTCATTAGCCATTTCAAGAGATTTGATACGTTCTTGTAGTTCTTTAATTTCGATGGAACTAGTGGTAGTTTGTAAGGTATAATTCCGGATAGCGACAAAGGCTCTCATAATGTTTCTGTTGATTTCGATCGCAATGTCTGAGTTCAGCACACTACTTAGCATTGCGACTCCTAGTTCCGTGAAAGCGAATGGCATATATTTAAAGTTATTACCTCTACCTTTATTCAAGGTCACAAATTGTGATCTTGAAAGTTCCTCCTTGGTCAATTCAAACATAAAATCATTTCCCTCGAATCGTTTAGGATTACGCCTGACTGCCTGTTTAAGTACCCTTGTCTCTATTCCATACATTTCCGCCAGATCAAAATCCAGCATGACTTTTTGCCCTCTGATCTCGTGAATCTTGTTTTGTATCGTTTGTAATTCCATAGTAAAGATTTTAGTTTAATATTATGTTCGCAAAGGTTTGTAAAATAATTGAGATAAGCAATAAGCTAGTTGGATATTTATGATTGGTTGCATTTGTAAGTTGTACAATGAATTATTGCTGATCCGGCTTATTGTCTATTTTTTATGTGTTCTTATTTTCCTTATAAGATTTCCGGGAAAAACACGTACGTGATTTATGAAAAACACGTACGACTTTTTGGAAAAACATGTACGTGTTTTCCGGAAAACATGATGATGTTTTTATATCACTGATATTCATGTATATATAACTTGATACCTTTGCATGGACTTATTGTGTGTTTTTTCTTCTTGTATTTGTTATTTTGTTGTTCTATCGTTTGTTTATGAATTAAAAATATTTAATTTTGCTTATCTATAATAAAGGATGAAGTCATTTATATATATACTATTAACTTCCTTGACTTTCCTTGTGGTAGGATGCCAAAATGAATCTGAGGAAATCCGTTTGATCAATCAGGCGGAACGCCTGTTTGATGCCTATCCGGATAGCGTAATCACTACATTGGATTCCATTCCGCTCCCGGAAGAGATGAGTCCCCGTCTGGTAGCCCGTTGGTGTATGTTATACGCACGTGCCGCCGATAAAATAGAGGACGAGATGCCTTATACGAACCAGCTTGAGATCGCCTTGAAATACTATCAAAAGAAAAAGATGCGGGAAGAGGAGGCTGAGATCGGCCTTTATCTGGGGCGTTCGTATGTGGAGGATAAGGAGTACGAGAAGGCAATGAGGGCTTACTCCGATGCGCTGGAGGTTGCGTTGGCGATTAAGAACTATAATCGTGCCGGGTATATTTGTAGTTATATGGGGGATTTGTATGAGGTGGATGATCGTTATGTGTTAGCTGCAAAAAAATATAAGGAGAGCGGACGGTATTTTCGATTGGCTGGTAATATGAAAAGCTATGTGCGTGCGTTTGTGAATGAGGGAAGGAGTTATATGGATGTTGATTCTAATTATTTAGCTTTAACTATATTGAAGCGAGCAGAAGTGATAATAGATTCCTTGAGAGTAGATGAGGTTAGAAGTTATGTATACAATGGTCTAGGTAATATATTTAATGTTTTGGAAAAATATGATTTAGCTGAAAAATACTTATTGAGGAGCATAAAAGAGGATTCGAGTGATACTGCTTCGGATTATTTGGCCTTATCAGATATTGAGCAAAAGCGTGGAAATTTAGAACAAGCGGAAAATTATCTTCAAAAGGCTACTAGTGTATCCACAGATAATGATTTTGTACCGGCTACTATTGCTTATAATAATTATAAAATAAATAAAGAAAGAGATAATTATAAAAGAGCTTTGTCTTTTTATGAAGAATATGTAGCAACAGAGGATTCCCTTATGAATATAAGTAAATCTGTCGATATATATGATACAGAACAAAAATATAAACATTTGAAATTGCATAATGAAAATATAAGATTACTATTAAAGGGGCAAAGGAATTATACTTTTATATTGATATTGTTATTTTTATGTGCTTTACTCATTATTGTCTATTTAGCTACGATAAGAAGAAAGAATCGTTCACTTTTAAAACAACAAGAAAAAATTAATACTTTGAATCAAAGCATATATCAATTATATGCAGAACTTCGGAGAAAGAGTGATGAACTAATCCAATTGCAAAATACTCAGTATTCTTCGGTGAAAATGCAAGTGGAATATGAAAATGTACAGAAAGAGGTAGATAGCTTGAGATCTCGATTATTCGAATTAAGAGAATCTAAAATTCTCAATAGTAATTTAGCTAAAAAAATAAAGAAAATATCTCAAACTGTGCAGCCTAATCATTCTGAAGCACCCGTTTCCGAAAAAATGTGGATTGATATTGAAGTTTTGATGATGGAAGTTTACCCTAGTGTTATAAAGGTACTGAAGGATGCAGGCTTGTCACCATCGGAGATGCATCTTTGTTTCCTTACATTATTTAAACTTGATTCAACAGCTATATCTATCCTTTTAAATATTATTCCTACTTCCGTCGATCGTACACGTTTGCGAGTACGAAAGAAATTAAATTGGGAAGGTAAACAAGGATTGTATGAATCTCTTGTTAATATTTAGTATGTAATAAACCTTCATTTAAGGGGCTCTACGATTGTTTGTCTATGTATTTGTTTTTATAGTATTTGATTGTCAAGTGTTTACGTTTTTTTCTTTGTCTATGTGGATTACATAATTTAACCCCTTTAGATCATATATAATCTCTAGATTTGCAACCGAAACATAACAAAAAAAGAGAGATTATGAAAAATGTAAAATGGCTACTAACAGTGTTGTTTATTTTTTCAATTTGTATTCCATCTTTTGCAGGTCATGTGCCTTTACATGGTCATCTTAAGAAAAAACAGCGATCTGTAAATTTGGATGTACCTATAAAAGCAGACATAGATGAAACTTCAAAAGTTTTGTCTTTGGAGTTTTTAGAATATATAGGAGAGGTACGAGTATCTGTTGTGGATGCGAATGGAAATATCGTTTATGAGGAGATAGTGGATACACAAGATGTTTCTTCTAGTATTATCTCATTAGATGAATGTACTTCTGGATCTTATGGACTTTATATATCAGATTCAGAAAACTACGCAGAAGGTTTTTTTAATTTATAAATAATTCAAATTTTAGAAGTATGGACAAAAAGACAGTGCTTTTAGCATCTGCATGTACTTTATTGATGATATCATGTAGTAATGATGCGGAATTGATTAATGTTGCTGAAACGACAGGATTACAAACAAAGGCTTTTGTTGGTGAAGCAGATTTCCAAATTGTAGATTATGCGGGAGATAAATGTATTCAGTTCAAGAATGATTCCGTCTTTAATGCGATGCTTTGGGAGATGAATGATATGTCAGAAGAAGAGAGAAATAATATTTTCTCGGGGGCAGGTTTCGTAAGTCAATGGCAACTTATGCAAGAAGCAGATCAAGAACAGGAGCTTATTGTAGACAATTATGAGAAAGATCTTAGCCAACCTTGGCCTGCTCATCAAATCAAAGAATTCAAACAAAAATATGATGATGTTTTCATGTTTGAACCTTATGATTCTACAGATTTTATTGCGCATTATAAATTAAAAGGTTCTACATATAGTTCTTTTGTGAATAGAAGGGGGGTGTTTTTGATAGGAGATAGTGTAGCACATGCTCCTGTATATAAGGCTTTAGAGGAATATTTCGGATCAGGGATATCATTGTATGGTAATAATGAAGCTACAAATGAAAAGAATGATATAAACCTAGCTGAAAGTAAATATCAAATACCAGGTGGTGATTATGTAAAGGTTCGAGCTATTCCAAGATTTATAGAGTTACAAACTATTGAAAATAAAAATTATTTGTCATTGGGCTTTGATTATCTTAGTCAAAAAAAGAAAGTTTTATGGAAAAAACACCGTACAATGATTATACTACGTCTTACAGCTTCAGGGTCAGGAAGTGGTTTTGAAGTATATAATGTTTCAATTAAAAATTATCAGAATAAAAATGGGGTAACAATTCTTTTACATACAGATGTATATAATAAACTTTTAGCTAAGGATCAAGGAGGTATGTTAGGGCATGTTGGTGAAAATCCAAGAAACTCAGTTACAATCGTAACTCCTCCTCGATTTGAGTTTTCTGGACGAATGGAAATTTGGTCAGATGAAATGCCTGAAAGTAATAAAGGGACTGCAAAAATAAGTTTAAAAGAAGACTGGTGATAATTTATGAAAAAAATTTTATTTTTACTGTTATTGGTTTCTACTTCTACTTTCGCCCAAATTGAGCATGGCTTATTAGTAGGTGCCGGTGTTGGATTTCCTTTACAAGATAGTTGGAAACGAACTACTTGGGGTGATGAATCAAATTGGTCTTATCGGCACGATTATAAGTTAAATAGTATGATCGGTTATCGCTTTCGATTCCTTCCGGAACAGAAATTCTTTTATGATTTGGATATTACGATGGGATTTCAGAAGATGGAAACGACGAAGTATTTTCCTTATTATGAAAGTATAGAGGATGGTATATATGTTTCTAAGAAAGCTGATGTTTTCGATGAGTTTGTGATGCCTATCTCCGTAGCCGCTAGTTGGAATTGGCGTTTTACCAAGAAATTCCATTTAGGTGTCGGTATCGCTCCTACGCTTTATGTACAGCCACAAGCCGTGTTTGACCTGTCCGTGATGGCGAAGGTGGGATATCGTTTAAGCAAGCATTGTGAGTTCGGCCTTTCTTATCAGTATGGCTGTTTCAATACCTTGAAGCATTTCAATAACGGACCGGCTAATGGCCGTCGTGGACATCTTTCGGATTTGATGCTCTCTGTATATGTTCCTTTTGTTTTGAAATGATAGAATAATAAAGTATAGAAACACATAATGTTTTATTTGGAACCAAAACAAAGATGAATAACTGCCTATAAGAAAAGAGTACGTGAAAAGAGCCATGTGTAGAGAGATAATTCTATGCATGGCTTTTGCTTGTATAATGTATATAGATTCTCAAGAATTATTGAGGCATTTTTTGTTTGCGATATTGTCTCTCTCGTGATTAAGAACTATCTTTGACAAACTATCCAATAGTGGATGCCGAATCAAAATCAATTGACTATGAAAACAAAAAAATTGAAATTCTTCGTAAATTTGTGGTTCTTTAAGCATATCTTATAGTAAGGATCGAATATGAAAATGAGTGAAAAGGAGGTTGATACATCAAATGAACTACGGGTCTTGTCCCTGTTCTCTGGATGTGGGGGCATGGATTTAGGATTCGAGGGGGATTTTATATGTCATCGTAAGTCTATATCTCCTCAAAGTACCTGGGTTCAAGAGGTTATCGATGAACACTGGGTTCGTTTACAGAAGAATCGTTTTCGAACGGTCTTTGCGAATGATATATTGAAAGAGGCACAAACCGCTTGGCTTCAATATATGGATCGATTCGGATATGATAAAAACGTTTATAATACAAAGAGTATCGTAGACTTGGTGAAAGAGCATCGAGCGGGGAAAAAAGTTTTCCCTAAAAATATAGATGTCGTCACGGGAGGTTTTCCTTGCCAGGATTTCAGTGTCTCTGGTAAACGTCTGGGATTTGAGTCGAATAAGGATCATACCGGGAAATTGCGTGAGGACGATGAGGCCTCGGAAGAGACGAGGGGTAAACTTTACTATTGGATGAAGCAGGTGATCGATATTACGAGACCCAAGATATTTATCGCGGAGAACGTGAAGGGACTGGTGAATCTGGGAGACGTGAAAAGTATTATTCAGAGAGACTTCGCCCATGCGGCTGGGGATGGATATATTGTTTTAGATCCTCAAGTTTTACATGCGGGCAATTATGGGGTTCCGGAGTCTAGAGAGCGTGTGATTTTTATCGGGATACGTAAGTCCGCGTTAAAGGTTAAGGCTTTAAGAGCGCTTCAAGAGGAGAAGATACCCAAAGCTTACGATCCTTATCCGAGTCCGACACATGCTTGCACCGTGGAAGATAAGAAACTATTGCCACCGGTGGTTTGTCGGGATGTATTTGTAGGATTGGAGGAACCGGATAGGACAGAAGATCCATCCCAGCGGTATTATTCACAGGCGAAATATATGGGAGCTCATTGTCAAGGTCAAAAGGAGATCGCGCTGGATAATATTGGCCCGACGATTCGTTCCGAGCATCATGGAAATATAGAATACCGTCGTTTATCCCGGGAGCATGGGGGCATTATTACGGAAGAATTAGACGCCGGTTTACAAGAACGTCGCTTAACTCCTCGAGAATGTGCTTTGATACAGACGTTTCCGCCGGATTATACGTTTGTCTCCCATAAAAAGAACAGTACACGTTTTGAGTTAAGTGCCTCAGGCGCTTATAAAGTGATCGGTAATGCGGTTCCTCCGGTATTAGCGTATCATATAGCGAATCGCATACAGACTTTATGGCCGTTGTATTTTAAAAAGAGATAATATGGAAGAGGAGAATATTATTACTGTGCGTAATAGAAATCTTCAAAAAGCGGATGAGGCTTTTGCGGATTTTATGTTTATGCTGGAATCATACTTGAATGAAAAAGCAGCTGCTATTCCGGGTACGTATTGCGATTGTAAGAGTAAGGAATTGGAAAATGTAGTAGTGAACGTGATGAAAGAACTTTGCGGTAGAACTCCTTTCCGTGCGGAGGAGATACGCTTGGTTTCCGCCCAATATTTTCCGGATATTATCGCGGAGAAATATTATGGAGTTGAGGTAAAATCTACAAAAGAGAACCATTGGACATCTACGGGAAGTAGCATCGTGGAGTCTACACGTGATAAGAATGTAGAAAATATCTATATGCTCTTCGGTAAACTGGGAGGTAAGACGGCGGAGTTTAAGTGCCGTCCTTATGAGGATTGTCTCTCCGATATAGCTGTTACCCATTCTCCCCGTTATTTGATTAATATGGAATTAACGAAAGAGCAGACTATTTTTAGTAAGATGGGAGTTGCTTATGATCAATTAAGGAATGCTCCGGATTCTATAGAGATCGTTCGAAAATATTATAGGGAAAAAGCCATTAAAGCCAAAAAGAAAGCTATGCCTTGGTGGTTGGGCACTTCCGCTGAGGAAAGTTTGGAGGAGCATACGGATATGAATATAAGCCTGTGGGTGGATAATGGAGAATATGCGGATCCGGAAAGGAATAAGAGACTAAAAGCGGAGATATTTATTTTATTCCCGGAAGTAGTGAGTGGGAATTATGAGAATGCTGCCTTATGGTTATGTACGCGCCGGTCTGTTGTTAATTTTCATATGCGGGACACTTTTTCCGCTGGGGGCCAACAATTGAAACTGAATGATGAACTTCTGCCTTTTCCTTTACCGCATGTGGTTGGTGAGTTGTTAGAATCTGCGACTTTAATAAAGAACTATCTTCTTAATAGTGATGATTTAGACTTAGATATATCGGAATTCCGTCCAGAACTTATGTTGCCTAACCGATATGAGGTCTGGCTTAATGATATTTGGAAACGTATTCATCAACTAAAACCTTATAAAAGGAAAGAGACTATCGAAGAATTGGGCGGTATTTCATTGGCCGAATGGATCGATAGGAAATATACTTTGTCTGTAAAATAAAATATATCTTCTTCTCGATCGTCTCCCTAAGATCATAGATCGTATCAAGAAGCATACCTATCCCGGAAAAATACGCTGTTTTATATCTCCGCAAACGGCTTAACGACTTGTATATGGAATTAGTAGGGGATTGAGACGGTTGATTTAGAACTAATAGCGAATCAGAAGGGTTATACAAATACGTAACATTAAAGTTTAAAGCTATGAAGTTTTTTATTGACACGGCGAATCTGGACCAGATCCGGGAAGCGAATGAATTGGGAGTATTGGATGGCGTGACGACTAATCCGTCCTTAATGGCGAAAGAGGGAATCCGGGGGGTGGAAAATCAACGGAAACACTATTTGGAAATTTGCGAGATCGTGGGCGGGGATGTTAGCGCCGAGGTAATCGCTACCGACTTAGAGGGCATGATAAAAGAAGGGGAGGAGTTGGCCGCTTTACATCCTAATATAGTCGTTAAAGTACCTTGTATCGAAGCGGGGATTAAAGCGATAAAATATTTCACCAGAAAAGGCATCCGTACGAATTGTACGCTGGTTTTCTCTGTCGGTCAGGCGTTATTGGCGGCTAAGGCCGGGGCTACGTATGTATCGCCGTTCGTCGGGCGTTTGGATGACATCGCCAGCGACGGGATAGAGCTGGTACGTAAGATCGTGGAAATGTATGATTATTACGATTATGATACCCAAGTATTGGCGGCTTCTATCCGTAGCACCCAGCATATCATCCAATGCGTGGAGGCGGGGGCGGATGTGGCTACCTGTCCTTTGTCCGCCATTAAAGGCTTATTGAAACACCCGTTAACGGATAGTGGGCTGGCTACTTTTCTAGCGGATTATAAGAAAGTAAACGGATAGAAAAAAAATAGTACCTTTGTGCGGATTAATTCGTAAACGCATTTAAAAGATTACTATCGTGGCAAAAGTTGTGGAAACCCCTTTGATGAAGCAGTATTTCGATATAAAAGCGAAACATCCGGACGCTATCCTTTTATTCCGGGTTGGAGACTTTTACGAGATGTATGGCGAGGACGCTGTGATTGGTGCGGAAATACTGGGTATCGTACAGACCAAACGTGCGAATGGCGTAGGGCAGCATGTTGAGATGGCAGGATTTCCACATCATGCCTTGGATTCTTATCTGCCGAAATTGGTGCGGGCCGGTAAGCGTGTGGCTATTTGTGATCAGCTGGAAGATCCTAAATTGACTAAGAAATTGGTGAAGCGGGGAATTACGGAATTGGTGACTCCCGGTGTTTCCATCAATGATAATATACTGAATCATAAAGAGAATAATTTCTTGGCCTCTATCCATTTCGCCAAGGAGGTATGTGGTATCTCTTTCTTGGATATCTCTACCGGCGAGTTCATGACGGCGGAGGGTTCTATTGACTATATCGACAAATTACTCAATAATTTTTCCCCGAAGGAAGTGTTGATCGAACGGGGAAACAAGAAACGTTTCGAGGAGGCTTTCGGTCCTCGTTTCTTTATCTTTGAGCTGGATGATTGGATCTTTACGACCTCGGCCGCCGAGGATCGCCTGTTGAAGCATTTCGAGACGAAGAACTTGAAGGGTTTTGGCGTACAACACTTGAAATTAGGTATTATCGCTTCCGGGGCGATTCTGTATTATCTGGACCAGACCCAGCACACGCATATTTCCCATATCACCGCTTTATCTCGTATCGAGGAAGATCGATACGTCCGCTTGGATAAGTTTACGGTACGCAGCTTGGAACTGGTGGGTACGATGAACGATGAGGGAACAAGCTTGTTGGACGTGATTGATAAGACGATCTCGCCGATGGGCTCCCGTATGCTTCGCCGATGGATACTATTCCCGCTAAAGGATGTAAAACCGATCCAAGAACGCCAAGAGGTCGTGGATTATTTCTTCCGTGAACCGGAGACAAAGGAGTTGCTGGATACGCAGTTGGAGCAGATCGGCGACTTGGAGCGTATTATCTCCAAGGTAGCTGTCGGCCGTGTATCTCCTCGTGAGGTGGTTCAGCTAAAGGTAGCGCTTCGTGCGATCGAGCCGATCAAGGAGGCATGTATGGCGAGTGAGGAACCCAGCTTATGCCGTATCGGGGAGCAATTAAACGCTTGCGCCTTGATCCGCGACCGGATTGAGAAAGAGATTAATAACGATCCCCCTTCTTTGGTCAATAAGGGGGGAATTATAGCGAAGGGTGTCAACGAGGAATTGGATGACTTGCGTGCCATCGCTTATTCCGGCAAGGATTATTTGTTGAAGGTACAGCAGCGTGAGATCGAATTGACGGGTATCCCAAGCTTGAAGATCGCTTTCAACAACGTCTTTGGTTATTACATAGAGGTACGTAATACCCATAAGGATAAAGTCCCGGCGAATTGGATCCGTAAACAGACCTTGGTGAACGCCGAGCGCTATATTACCGAGGAGTTGAAGGAATACGAGGAGAAGATATTAGGGGCGGAAGAAAAGATCCTTGCTTTGGAGACTCGCCTTTTCAATGAGCTGGTATTGGCCTTGACGGAGTATATTCCACCTATCCAGATGAATGCGAACTTGATCGGGCGTATCGATTGCCTTTTATCTTTCGCTAAGGCTGCGGAGGCGAATAAGTATATCCGTCCGGTCGTGAGTGATTCCGACAAGATCGACATAAAGGGAGGTCGCCACCCGGTAATCGAGAAACAACTGCCCTTGGGAGAACCTTATATCGCCAATGATGTCTATCTGGATGACGAGAAACAACAGATCATCATTATCACGGGTCCGAATATGGCCGGTAAGTCCGCCTTATTGCGTCAGACAGCCTTGATTACGCTCATGGCGCAAATCGGTTGCTTTGTTCCGGCCGAGAGCGCCCATATCGGTATCGTGGATAAGATATTTACCCGTGTAGGCGCCTCGGATAATATCTCGGTGGGTGAGTCTACTTTTATGGTAGAGATGAATGAGGCCTCCGATATATTAAATAATATGACTTCCCGGAGCTTGGTGCTTTTCGACGAGTTAGGGCGGGGTACCAGTACCTACGATGGCATATCGATCGCTTGGGCGATCGTGGAATATATTCATGAGCACCCTAACGCGAAGGCGAAGACGCTGTTCGCTACCCATTACCACGAGCTGAACGAGATGGAGCGTGCCTTTAAGCGGATCAAGAATTATAACGTATCGGTCAAGGAAGTAGGGAATAAGGTGATATTCTTGCGTAAGTTGATACCGGGAGGAAGCGAGCATAGCTTTGGTATCCACGTGGCGAAAATGGCCGGTATGCCTAAAAGTATCGTGAAGCGTTCGAATGAGATCTTGAAGCAGTTGGAGTCCGAGAATCGTCAGGAAGGCATCGGCGGTAAGCCTGTAAAAGCGATCGCGTCTGCCGCCGAGGGGTATCAGCTGAGTTTCTTCCAGTTGGATGATCCGGTGTTGAGCCAAGTACGGGATGAGATCAAGAACTTGGACGTGAATAATCTTACCCCCTTGGAAGCCTTGAACAAACTGAGTGAGATTAAGCGGATTATTACGGGGAAATAATCCGCTTGATCGTATTACCGATGATTGGTAATCGTTTACTTTTTAGGTCTCACCAACACTACCACCCGGTTGTCATCCTCTTCCAATGTCGCGGCCACCTCTTTTAGTTTGCCTTTCAGCTTTCCCCTTTTATAGTCCTGGCAAAGATCGGAAGCATTGATGGTAGAACACAATTCGCCTTTTGAATTGATGGGAGGAAATGTCACCATATAGATTTCTTTCTTATAAGAATAATCATCGTTGTATGTGATATAGTTGAAAAATTTCTTTTCTTGCGTATCGTATGCGAAGTACTTTCTCGGGAAACCTTCTCCTGTGTTAAAATCATATATATTCGTTACGCTTTCCATGAAATAATAACGATCGGAAATCAATCTTAAGACGACGAAAACGCCCGGATCCATGGTGTGGATAGGGGGTGTTCGTGCGATAAGCGGGCGCAAACTGTAATCAGGCATTAAGGTATAGACCGTATCTGCAGAGGCCTCAAATAGAATCCAATTACCGTTAAAAGGAATTATACTGTTATACGGACCTGGTCCAGCTGCTCTTGTTTCTCCTTTATCATAAAGTCTTTCAACGATATGGAATAATTGCTTCTCTTTATATGGAACCGTGATTTCTTTCGTTATACTTCCATCTTGCTTCGACACAAGCAAGAACGGTACCTCAAAATTAAACTTATCATAGCAAATCAAGTTGTTCTTGTCATAATCAAGCATTTCCACGTAAAACGAACTTTTCTCGCTTCTTTGATTCAGACTTCGTTTGAAATTTCCTTCCAAATCATAAACCCTTATCTTTTTCGCATGAAAATCATTTACGAAAATCTCTTCGTTTTCTTCATCTAACGAAACCGATCTCATAGACACGTATTCTTCTCCACCTTGTCCCTTGCGATTTATTTTGCGAATAGCTTTTCCGTTCCGCCCATATACGAAAATATTGCCATCATCGTAAAAGTTTGTCACGATTATGTATTTCTCGCCAACCGCCTGCACGCATGCCCGATTGATAAACTCATCGTTTGTTTCCAGCGGAATATACTCCACATCCATGAAGTCTTGAAGGACCAACTCTTTTTTGGTTGAATAACTATCGTTTACATCCACGGTTATAAGACCATCGGTCGATGAATGGTCGCCTCCACATCCAGCCATTACAAACAGGATGATTATCCCTGTAAAAATGAATCTTTTCATACGCGTATGATTTTTGTTTAACTTATGGTGGTGAAGATACTATAAAAAGCCGATGGTTTTCACGAAATTATCCTAATTATTTGTTGATCTCACTGGTAATTTCCTGCACATCTTGGAGCGTAAAACGCCCTAACAATTGCATGACGCTGAAGCCCCCGTCGTCCATGTCGGCTATCATGATCAACTCCTGTATCAGTTCTCCTTGTTGCTTGACGTAGAAATTGGCTTTGGTCTTTCCGTCTTTTACTCGCATGAGTTCCTCATGGTCCTTTCCGATCAAGGCTTTGAACTCCCCTCGCATTCGTTCCCTCAAATCCGCTTTTTGGGTGGTGAGTATTTGCAGGGATTCTATTTTCCCTTTCAGGTTGGCAAGGTTGAGTCCGGCGGTTTCCATGACCGGCATCATCTGAAACATCTTCTTGGAGATATATACGGAAGTAACATCATCCATATCCGCATATTTGTCGAAAAGCTTGTTCTGGGCAAAACAGATATTCACGCAACAGAGAAGCAGTATTGTATATAGATATTTGAGTCTCATTGTATTAATCATTTAAATGTTTATTTACGATCTTGTTTATTTTTGTGATCTCTTGACCGGCTTCATTGACCTGCCCGAGACCTTTGTTTAAATTCCTAGACATGAACGCCAAGGCATTTTGGGCTACGACAGCTGCCTCTTCAGGATCGGTAAAGGTATCGGCCATAACGGGAGCCGGACGATTTGTCTCCGTGAAGATTAGGAATAGGGCGCCGAGAATAGCGGCGGCGATTCCGCTTATCCAATAGAAGGAACGTCTTCGTGATACTCGGGGAGATACCTCTTCTTGGGCTAGGAAGTCGATTCGTCGTTCCAGCCTTTCGGAAAGTCCCTCCGGTAAGGCTAAATCCTCTTGGAGTGCCTTGTTTATTAGTTCATCTATCCTTTTATCATCCATGACAACTTGCTTTTTCTAGTTTCTCCCGGATCAATTTGCGTGCCCGGGAAAGTAATGTTCGTATATTAGAGGAGCTAAGCCCCGTAATCTGTTCAATGTCCTCATAGGAGCAATCCTCAATACCACGCAGGCGGATTACCTGCCTCTGGTTCTCGGGGAGCTGTTCTATCAGTTCCTGTATATGCCGGATATCCTCCTTTTCTTCCAGTTCCTTTTCCGGCGAGGAGTCGGTCGTTAATAGAACGGTCTCCAATGCCTCTTCGTTGTCTCTTCGGCTTGCTTTAGGCGAGCGCAGGAAATCCAGACAAAGATTCTTGACCAATGTTATGGAAAATGCTTCCGGATTCTGGATATCTCCCAGCTCATCCCTTTTATTCCATAATTTGCAATAGGCATCTTGAAGTATGTCTTCCGCATCCGCTTTATTGTCTAATAAGGCATAAGCGATTCGATAGAGTTTAGGATGAAAGGGTAGGAACCGTTGTTTAAAAATATCAACGTCCATCGGTATCGCCCTTAATGATTTCCAGTTTTGTGCTCATTGATTACCCGGTCTAGATCGGACGGGCTGATCTTTCCTTTGATACGGATTAACGCATTGTCGTTTCCTGTCGTGAATATGACCAGTTCACGGATCATATCCTCTTTTATTTTGACAAGAACTTTCGTGCGACTGTCCCTTTCATTTGCCGTGACCATCGTCTCGTAATCAGGATCTCTCAGGTTCCGTATGGCGGTAGACAGTCGGTCTTTCACCTCTTGGGCACAATTATCAAATTCAAGGATCTCTATACCGTTTACTCCCATTGTCTCGGTGAACAGGCTGGCTAGCTTCATCGTTATGTTTCCGATATTTACGGAAGTAACATCGCTTTCACCCCGGAAAGCATTGAATAATTGATCCATCTTCTGCTGCCCGTATCCTACTTGGCTGATAAGGAGGATGAGCAGTAACGCTAGTAATCTTTTCATTGTAATTGACTTTTTCGTTAATACTATGTTTTTGGATCGCCCTTCGTCCGTGCGCCTTAGAGTGGGGCTTTCACAAAGAAGACGGGATAAGGGATTTGTTTGTTACAAAAATAGGCAAAAAAAGAATTATTTTTTATTCAACTTAGGTATCCAAATGCAGGCAACTAAGTCGTGAAACTTAATCTCCTTACCATCGAAGTAGAATTTGTATGAGTATTTATATCCTTTATTCCAACAGGTGCCTTCCGGAATGATGTATTTGTAAGTCTTCCCATTGATCGTAAAGATCGCCTCAACTTCTTTTTCCCGGATAGGAGAGTAGGTAGGGACTATACGGATATTTTGCTCCTCCGCTTTCGCGTGTCGTAAAGTTACGGATGGATCTATTGTAAGTAAAGTGGCTTTGTGTGCCCCGGGAGTTCCTTTGATATTTCCGGTTACGATATCCATTGTGCCGGTATACTGCAAGGTATTACCTCCCGCACGGTTACCGATCTGTATGGAGGTTAGCTTGAATAGCCCGTTAATGTTCGAATCTTGATATATTTCGAAAGAGAGAAGTGATAATGCGTAATTCATGGAGAGTTTCGCGAGCGGAGATTTACGGTTAACCTCTTTTTGACCTTGCGAGAGCCTCCCATATTTATAAAAGGGGGTTTCCGCCGCGATTGGGGATATTTTGATTGGTATGGAAGTGGGATCTAACGGTATTTGTACTTTATAAGGTGAGTAAGCGTAGATCATGACTGGTCGATTAGATCTGAGGAATACCTGCGGTGTTTGTTTCCATTTTAAAGAACCTTTTGATGAGCCTACAGCCTTTGATTTTACGTTTTTATAAAGAGATGCGCCTTTATATAAACTGTCTTGATTACCATAGGTTATAAATAATCCTATTTCGGACCCTTCGGGCAGAATTTCGGTGAATACTGAAGAACCTGCTGTATAGGACCGGGTGGTCATTTCAAGAACCGACTTTCGTGCGGTTGATTTCTCTTTGGACATCCACTGTTGATTTTCATGACATCCGGTAAAGATGATTAACAAGATAGTAATTAATAATAATTTGTTCATTTTGTCTGATGTTTTAATGGAACCTTTCAAACAATAAACATTTGAGCCAATATAGTTTATTATTCTATTACTATTAATTATCATTCCTGTTATAAAATGATATTTTTATATATTATATAGTAACGATTGTTTTATCCTCTTAATACGCAAAGTAACCTGCTTTATTGTATACTATAATAATCAATATATCCAAGAGATATAAAGATATTATTAAACGGGTCTCGTCCTTGTAATAGTCAAATAGAAGAGTGTTTTTGGCGATAAGTTGAGAGGGAATGATAGCCCTTGAATGTAAAAGGGTATTTGGACGAGACCCGTTGTTTCTCTTATTGAGAGAATATATAGAGTCGGCTGAATGAAAAACACATCGTACGGGTAGTGACGCCGATGGTCTAATTCGCCGGAATGATAGAGCCAATTGTTATTTTCAGTGTAGTTGCCGGTGGCAAACGGATCAAAGCTTGCCACGGCATTACACCTTAATAACCACAACATAAAAAACTTACATGATATTGCCAATCAATCCTTCGTCGTTACCCGGTAACCAGTCTGTGATAGAGACGTCTCGCAATTGTAACGACCTTCCGTTAAAGCTTAGCTTATATAAATATTTTTTCCCTTTTTCCCATTGGGTGTTAGCGGGTATGTCAAATTTGTAGGTTTCTCCGTTGATCGTAAATAAGGTCTCCACGTCTCCGGTTCCGATCGTGCCGGAAGGTGGAATTACCATGAGCCGCATAGGATCACAATATTTCTCGTTGATGAGGGTAACCGGATTCGTCAAGGATAATACCGTGGATGCGGACGTGCTACGGGCGGTAGAACCGATGATATCGCCCGTCGTGATATCGAGGGTTCCTTCGCTGACTAAAGTTGTTCCACCGGGCTTATTTCCTATTTGAACGGAACTTATAATAAAGGCACCTGTCTTGCCTTTGCTTAGGTTCAGCTGGAAAGATATAAGCGATAGGGCATGATTCATGCTGAGTAATACAAGTGGCGAGGTACTGTTGACCGCTTTTTGTCCGATCGCATGGGTTCCATACATATAATCATCGGTCTCCAATGCGTTCGGGGCCAGTTTAACAGGTATCTGCCGGGCGTTAAAATTTATATCTTCTTGATATGGATAATATGCGTATATCGTAGCTTCATTAGAGTCGAGGATCACTTCCGGACTCTGTTGCCACCGGATTTTTCCATTCACTCTATAAGCTTTTACGCTTACGTTTTTATAAGTGGATATGCCATTGTATAAATCGTCGACTGTACCGGACGTGATTTGTAGTCCGAGCATAGAGCCTTCTTTAAATTCTTGTATAAAATTGGTGGATTTTGTAGTTAGGATACGAGTCGTTATTTGGAGTGGTTTTTCATTCCAGCCGATATTCTCAAGACCTCCGAAGTCTTTGTCGTTGGAGCAACCCCAAAAGCTTAAAATCATACTGGTAAAGAGTACTAAATTTCTCATTATTTTACTTATTTTTGTGTGAAACTTCTGGATGCAAATATCGGGTGGTTAAGGGGAAAGGGAGGTGCATACGGTCTAAAACGTCGGTGAAATCGTATAAAATTAGATCGTTCAAATTGTCTAAGGCGTTCATATTGTTAACTGAGGGGTCAAAAAGAACATTCGGGGGGGCGTATTGTTTAATAGATAGGAGGTAGTGTTATTATGTTGGATAAAATTCAGTTTCTACTAAGCTTACAGATATTAGGCTTTTGTGTTTTTGGTGGTATTACCCTGCTACTACGGGCCCGTGAGAATAGGGCAAAACAGATTTTGGGGTGGAGTATGTTATTATGGGCGTTTCTAGCGGCGGTACGAGTATCGGTTAACCTGTATTTAGAGGATTCAAAAGAGATATTTCATCCGGATGTGCTGATTATGGGATGTATTGTAGTAGCTACATTGGCTTGTTACGTGATAGAAGTGTTACGACCTTGCTATATGACCGTTCGCCGTTTCTTTATTTTTACCAGTCCGATATGGGTATTGGGTATTTCTTTTTTGATTTACCGGCTATCCGGTGGAAATATTCATCGTTATAACTCTTTTGGCGAGGTATTCGATACCTTGAATCTGGATGTGGTTATAAGGCTTTTGATTTTATTTTTCACGCTTCTGTATATGATCGTTCCTATTTATCTGATCTTGCGCTATAGTGAGGGATTTAAGGTGTATTTAAGGGAAAATGTATCGGACCCGGAAGATTATGATCTGGACTGGTTGAAAAAGACTATGCTGATCCTTTCTTCTATGTATATTTTTTATTTGGTATTGTTGTTTACGGATCGGGTTAGCCTATATGTAATCGACAAAACGTTTTTATTGGTTTTATGGTACTATTTCTTTTATAAGGCCTTGTTCCTAAAGGTTATCCATTTGGATTACACATTCGAGAGCGGATGGGGATTACCCGATTTGGAGGAGGATACGGATGATGATCAAGGTAGTGAGGAACAGAAAGGCATCATACGCCAAAGGTATGTTGAGGAAGTACAGGCGTGGTTTGAACGTGAAAAGCCCTATCTACGGGAAGATTTGCGCTTAACGGATTTACAGCGGATCTTCCCGATGAGCCGTTCTTATCTATCCCAATTGTTTAATAAAGAACTAGGTTGTTCCTTCTCGGATTACGTAAACCATTTCAGGGTAGAGGAAAGTAAACGTCTATTGGAAGCCGAACCTCTGGCCAGTATACAAGAGATAGCCGAACGTTCGGGCTTCCATTCTATCAGTACGTTCCGTCGTGCGTTTATTAAGCAGACGGGGGTTATTCCTTCCGAATACAGGAGAGACGGGAACGAGTCAATTTAACCGGTAGCTGACGAAAGCGAATCGTTTGCTATCGGGTGCCCAAGAGTTTACGTTTATGGTACCTTGGCCGCCGAATAGTTTGACTAAAGTCTTAGGTTCTCCGCCCTCGGCCGGCATAAGGCGTAACTCTACGTTTTTATTGGCGAGGTGCTGTCCGGGTTCCAGATCTCCTTTTGTATAGGTGATGAAAACGATTTGTTTTCCATCCGGAGAGATGTGGGGAAACCAAGAATTACGGGTCTCATCGAATGTCATCTGGGTTTGTTCGGAACCATCCGCTTTCATGCGCCAGACTTGCATAAGCCCGGTACGTACGGAGTTGAACCAGATATATTGTCCGCAAGGTGAGTATTCGGGGCCATCGTCCAAACCTTCGGCTGTCGTAAGACGTTTTTCTTCTCCGCCTAGGGCAGGAATGACGTAAACATCAAAATTACCGTTTCTTTCAGCGCAATAAGCGAGTTGTTTTCCGTCGGGGCTCCACCCGTGTAGGTAGCTAGGACCGAGTGGGGTAATCAACCGGGGAACACCTCCTTCGAAAGGCAGGGTATAGACACGCGACCGGCCATCTTCTTTCGTTCCGTTACTGATCGCTATTTGTTTGCCATCTGCGGAGATCACATGGTCGTTGTTGCAACGGGTCGCATAGTCGCTATTGATTAATTGCGGCTCGCCCGGAGATTCCGGAGAGAGCTTATATAATTTTCCTCCACTATTATATACAAGCCAATTGCCATCCGGAGTCCAGTTAGGTGCCTCGATTAAAAAAGGGAATTCCTTGACAACGGAACGTTGCCCGGTCGTAATGTCCATCACTTCCAGCACACTAGTCACATTCTTTTTTTGGGCATGCGTACAAAAAGCGGCGATACACATACAAAGTACAGAATTGAGAAAACGTTTCATATACATATAGATTTAAAGGATATAAGAAAACCGGGTAAAATTAGCTTTACGCTATTTTACCCGGTTTCAAAGATATAATTTATTTCGATTACTCTTTATACATTGAAACGGAAATGCATGATATCTCCATCTTGCACAACATATTCCTTACCTTCAACGCTCATCTTTCCGGCCTCTTTAACAGCAGCCTCGGAGCCATAAGCGATATAATCCTCGTACTTGATCACCTCGGCACGGATAAATCCTTTTTCGAAGTCCGTATGAATAACACCGGCGCATTGAGGAGCTTTCCAGCCTTTATGGAACGTCCACGCACGACATTCGTCCGGTCCGGCGGTCAAGAAGGTTTGCAGATTCAATAATTTATAAGCCGATTTAATCAAACGGCTTACGCCGGACTCTTCCAATCCAATCTCTTGTAAGAACATCTGGCGTTCCTCATAGGTATCGAACTCAGCGATCTCGCTCTCGATCTTAGCGGCGACTACTAGAATCTGGGCATCCTCGTCTTTAACCGCCTCGCGTACGGCATCTACATATTTATTGCCGTTTACGGCGCTAGCCTCATCCACGTTACAAACATACATGACAGGTTTATCCGTCAGCAAGAATAAATCGTGGGCAATGCGTTCCTCGTCTTTCGTATCAAAAGAAACGGTACGTGCGCTTTTTCCTTGTTCTAAAGCCTCTTTGTATTTACAAAGTACCTCGTAAGCGATCTTGGCTTGCTTATCACCTCCGGTTTGCGCTTGTTTCTGCACCTTGGCGATACGGCTGTCTATCGTTTCCAAATCCTTGATCTGAAGCTCATAGTCAATGATCTCCTTATCACGGACCGGGTCTACACGTCCGTCCACGTGTACGATATTATCGTCGTCGAAGCAACGCAATACGTGCAAGATAGCGTCTGTCTCACGGATATTAGCCAAGAACTTATTGCCTAATCCCTCGCCTTTACTCGCCCCTTTCACCAATCCGGCGATATCCACGATCTCTACGGTGGTGGGGATCACTCGCTGCGGATGTTCGATTTCCGCTAGTTTATTCAGTCGCTCGTCGGGTACGGTGATCACGCCTACATTCGGTTCGATCGTACAGAACGGAAAGTTCGCTGATTGTGCCTTCGCGTTGGATAGACAATTGAAAAGGGTAGACTTTCCTACGTTCGGAAGTCCCACAATGCCACATTGTAATGCCATATTATTATCGTATTTTTTATTATCAATCTGTTATATAGTCGCTCCTAGCGACTTGTTTTGAGTTCGCAAAGATAATCAATTTTAGGCTGATACGGTTATTTTCTTAGGCTTTCTCTTCATGCTTAACCGGTTGCCTCATCGATTGTTTGCTTAATAATGTTTTAACGAGTTTGTTCATAGGCTTCTCGAAATAGTAGTAAGAAAGCAGGCTCAACAGGATTATGACACAAAATAGAAGCGGAATCGAGATGTACCAGTCTATATGAAAGTCGCTTTCTTTTTGCCATTTAGCATAAGAGAGCAGTACAAAAAGATGAATCAAATAGAAACTGTAACTGATTTCTCCGCCAATCACTAAGAGGCGGTTCGATAGGAGTCGTGAGACCATACCTTTTTGCAGGGAAAAACTTATTAGGATAAATGCGATGGGAATCCAGTAGTAGCAGGAGTATCGGTATACTTTGGGGATTTCAGCGGCATACAGATAGAAACTTAAGAATAATGCTATTGACGCGATCTCGATGATACTTCCTTGGCTGGAGGTGATGTTTTTAGTTTTCAAATGGTCGTATAATTGAAATAATAGCATCCCGGCTATAAAATCCGGAAGTCGGGTGATTGGATTAACATACCAATATCCTTTTATACTTTCCAAAGGCGTAAAATACATACCGACAACGCTCAATATCGCGCAAATCAAGAAAGTGCTAAGTAATTTTCTGTAGTCTTTCGTGAATGCTATAAGGAAAGGAAAACAAATATAGAAAAGCTGTTCACAACATAAACTCCACGAAGGGCTGTTGAATGAAAAAAAGTAATTGTTTTTTGGTATATAGGCGTTTGTCAATGTGAGTGAGGCGAGGAAATGCTTGCACCAATCTATAGTTCCCGATGCTATTACATAGTTTCCTAAAGCGACGGCAATCAATAAGGTCAGCCAGTGTAAGGGATAAATACGGGCGATGCGTGCTACCCAAAAAGTGCGTTTGGTTATCTTATTCTCACTAAATTTCTTTTGATAATTGTACGCTATAATAAAACCGCTTAGCATGAAAAAGAAACTAACCCCTACAAATCCCTCCTTGAAAAAATGGATATCGAAGTGATTATCTATTACATAACAGTGCGCCCCAAAAACCATCATGGCGAATATAAATCGCAAAGATGTTAAAGTGTTAATCATAATTTCGTTACATTAAGTCTGTAAATGTAGGAAATCAATATGGAAATTTAGACAAGATTCTCATCATACTATTAGATTTACTGATCCTTTGGCTAATTTGTCATAATTTTCTTGCATGAATTAGCGTAGAGACTTGCCTATGTATAGAAAGAATTTGAAAGCTTTTGATAACTTTGTATGTATTAGTATTTAATATTCATTCAAAACTTTATGTCAATGAAACACGTCTACTTGGCTTTGTTAGCTTGTGCTACGCTATGTGTACAAACACTTTCAGCTGATCCGATAGGTTCGGCCGAAGCGCTCCGGATTGCCCAGCAACAGTATTCGATGGAGAATACCTCGGTGTTGAGGGCCGGTTCTTTTCCTGAGTTTAAGTTGGCCTACGTAGGGACGGAGGAAGGCATCGAGGCTCCTTCTAAATTACGTTCCTCGAGTGTGGAGAATGCCTTACTTTACCTGTATAACGTAGGGGATAACCAAGGTTTTGTAATCGTATCCGGAGAAGATCGTGGAAAGCAGTTATTGGGTATATCCGATAAGGGGTCTTTGCCGGAGAAAGGTCTGTCCGCTACGATGGAGAATTTTATGCGTATGTATATCCATTATGTAAAGGCGTTACGGTCCGGGATGCCTCTGGCGGTGGATAGTGTTGAGGCTTCCTCACGGTTTCCGGAGGCGGTGATCCCTTTGATTAAAACGGAATGGAAGGATGATGCTCCCTACAATGAGATGTGCCCGGTTGTCAATGATGTTCTAACTTTTGCGGGTGGGGAAGGTGTCGCTATGGCGCAGATCATGAATTATTATCAATATCCGAAAAGCGGTATGGGTAACGTAAATTATAAGAATCCGGGAAGTACGTTGGTTGTTTCCGCTAATTTTGGGCATACAACGTATGATTGGGAAAATATGCCTGCTACTCTTGATGAGTCTTCCTCTTGGGATGAGATAGAGGCTGTTTCCACGCTGATTTTTCATTGTGGAGCGGCTGCCTATATGAATTATGAATGGGATATGGGGGCTAATAAAGAAGATGTACGGAAGGCTTTCATTAATAATTTTGGATATGATAAGAATATACAATTGTATGATAGGACCTTCTTTTCCGGAAAAGAATGGACGGATCTGCTGAAAACGGAACTAGCCGCTCAACGTCCGGTTTATTATGAAGGAGGTAGCGGAGAAAATAATCAGGCCTATAAATGGGCATTTGTTTGCGATGGCTATAATCGGAGCGGACTTTTCCATTTAAATACGGGCTGGTTTGGCAGTGGATATTTTGAGTTAGGTGCGATTGGCGATAATTTACGTACTTACAATGAACGCCAAGCCATGATCACGGGTATCCGCAAACCGTCTGATGACTCGAAGCCTGTGAAGTTGTTAACGATCAGTTCTTTGGGTACTAAAGATATTGAAAGTATCAAGCTTGGTGAGAAGTTTCCGATTACTTATAACCTATTTAACTTGGGGCAAGATGGGAGCTATGTCCATACATTAGCCTTTTTCGAGGAGAATGAGGCGGTGGAGTTGCCTGTTAGCGAAGCGGCATTTTTAGATACGATCGCGGACTTTCAGCTAGGTAATTATATAACGAAAGATTTCCTTTGTGAGTCCCTAGGTATCCCGGATACTACGGCTACTCTGTATATGTACGTACTGGGAGGAATGGAAGGAGATAGCATCTTACGTCCGATCCGTTCGGTAAATCATCCGTATGATTATATCTTGTTGGATGTGAAGGATAGCGTTATTTCTTTCTCACAGGCACGGAATAGCTTGACCGCCGATCCTGTAAAGGTCGAGTATGATGCGGAAAGTGGGACCGCTACCTTTGAGGTGACTTTCTATAACAAGCAAAAAACGAATTTCCAAGGTACGGCCGGCCTTTACGTGCGAGATCCTAATCTCTCGATAGACGATTACAGTTGGGAGGTGAATAATTGGCTGGAGATTCCGGCAGGGAAGAGCCAGACGGTATCTTATAGTGGCTCGTTTGATTGGGGTATTGGTGATATGCTTGCCGTAATGGCTACTTACCAAGGTGACTTGAGTGAGCTGTGGGAAACCAAGTATACGGATATCCGTGAAAGCTATCGTACGTTCTGCCTAAAGATCGATGGTTCGCTAGTGGTTTCTAATGAGGTTACCGAGCCGTCTGTCTCGGATTTGGAATATGCGTTTGATTCCGCTTCCGGCCTATTATCGGTTCAATCGGATGTGGCGATAGAAAATATGATGCTTTATACTTACGACGGCGCGTCTGTCTGGGGAACTACCATAGATAGCCGGAAACAATATACGACTACCTTGTCGATACCTTCCGGGCATTATATCTTACGTATAAAGACGGCGGATGGAATAATCTCTAAGAAGATTTATAAGCAATAAGAGTTCCTTTTGATCACTAATAAATAGGGTGTCCTAAAAAGCTTCCGGCGATTTAGGACACCCTGTTGTTTTTACTTAGGCTGTTATGGTCTTAAAAAAACACGTACGTGTTTTTGGAAAAAGTCGTACATGTTTTTCGGAAAACACGTACATGTTTTTTTAAGGGGAATTCCGGCATTATTTTAATGCGCCTCCAACCAGTTCTCTCCCTCGCCGCAATCGGCGATTAAGGGGACTTGTAGTTTCATGACGTTTTCCATTTCCTCCAGCACGATTTTCTTTACCTCCTCGGCTTCCTCTTTGTAGACATTGAAGTTTAACTCATCGTGTACTTGGAGGATCATCTTGCTTTTCAATCCCTCTTCCTCAAAGCGTTCGTAAATGCGTACCATCGCTAGTTTGATGATATCGGCGGCGCTCCCTTGGATAGGGGCATTGATCGCGTTTCGCTCGGCATAGCCGCGTACGACGGCGTTGTGTGAGTTGATATCCGGAAGGAAACGCTTGCGCTTGAAAATGGTCTCTACGTATCCTTTTTCCTTGGCTACCTTGATGCTCTCCTCCATGTATTCCTTGATGCGGGGGTAGGTGCTGAAATAACCGTCTATCAGTTCCTTGGACTCAGAACGAGGGATGCCCAGACGCTCGGCGAGCCCGAAGACGGAGATGCCGTAGATGATACCGAAGTTGGCGGTTTTCGCCTTCCGGCGCATATCGCTGGTTACTTCTTCTACCGGGATTCCGTAGATCTTGGCGGCTGTGGCGGCGTGGATATCCGCTCCGCTTTGGAAAGCCTCGATCATATGCGGGTCACCGCTCAGGTGGGCCATGATACGAAGCTCGATCTGGGAGTAGTCGGCCGAGAAGAAGAGGCAATCCGTATTGTCCGGGATAAATGCCTTACGGATCTCACGACCCAGATCGTCCCGTACCGGAATGTTTTGCAGGTTCGGATTGGTAGAGCTGAGGCGTCCGGTAGATGTTACCGCTTGGTTGAAAGAGGTATGTATCTTTCCGGTCTGCGGATTGATCAACTCGGGTAGAGCGTCGATATAGGTACTTAATAACTTTTTAAGTCCGCGGTATTCAAGAAGCTTGCCGATGATGGGATGCTTGTTGCGAAGTTTCTCCAATACATCCTCGCTGGTACTGTAACCGCCTGTTTTGGTCTTCTTCGCTTTCTCGTCTAGCTTCAAGCGGTCGAAAAGGATTTCTCCGACCTGTTTCGTGGAGTTGATGTTGAACTCCGTGCCGGCCAACTCGTAAACCTCTTGCTCCAGTTTGTTCATGGAGGCGGTAAGTTCCCCCGAAGATTGCTTAAGCGCTACCGTATCCAGCGTGACACCGGTGGCCTCCATTTCCACTAATACATATATTAATGGCATCTCGATCGTGGTGAAGAGGGATTCCAGTCCTTCCTTCTTTAACTCGGGCGCGAAATAATTCTTTAGCTTGAGCGTGATGTCCGCGTCCTCGGCGGCGTATTCGGCGATTTGCTCCACGGGTACGTTTCGCATCGATAACTGGTTCTTTCCTTTTGGGCCGATCAGTTCCTCGATGTGGACGGTCTGGTACTTGAGGTAGGTCTCCGCTAGGTAATCCATTCCGTGCCGCAATTCCGGATTCAGCAGGTAATGGGCGATCATCGTATCGAACAGAGGACCGGCTACCTTCACGTTGTATTTACGAAGTACCAAAATATCGAATTTGATGTTTTGCCCGATCTTTAATGATTTCGGATTTTGCAGGGCAGGGGAGAAGCGTTCCACTACTTTCGCCGCCTCTACTGAGTTAGCGGGAACAGGGACATACCAAGCCTCGTTTTCTTTCACGGCGAACGACATTCCGACCAATCCGGCTTTCAAGGGATCGATGCCATCGGTTTCCGTGTCAAAAGCGAAAAATTCTTGACCCAATAAAAAGCGGGCTAAATCGGCTTGTTTTTCCTCTGTATCAGTTAAATAATAGTTATGGGGGGTGGACTTTAAGTCCGTGAGAATCGATTTTTTGGGCTCTTCCGTACTCTCGGGCGTAAAAATCGCGAACAAATCGCCTTGAACGGGACCTTTCGGAGCGGCTTTGACCGGCTCAGAACTTAGTTTGTTAATAAATGTTCTAAATTCCAATTCTGTGTAAATCTCAGTCAGGCGCTCTTCGTTTGGCTTTTCACGAACGCAACGGGCGGCATCGAACTCGATAGGGACATCCGTCTTGATCGTCGCCAAGAATTTGGAGAAACGGATTTGCTCGGCGTTCTCCTCCACCTTCTTCTTTTGCGCGCCTTTCAACTTATCAGTGTTCGCTAACAGGTTCTCGATGCTTCCGAATTCGGTCAGTAGTTTTTGAGCGGTCTTCTCGCCGACACCCGGACAGCCGGGGATATTATCGGAAGCGTCGCCCATCAGTCCCAGCAAGTCGATCACTTGCTCCGTACTCGTGAGGCCGTACTTGTTTAAGACCTCGGGCACGCCCATGATCTCGTAATCGCCTCCGAATTTCGGACGATACATAAATATATGTTCGGACACCAATTGGCCGTAATCTTTATCCGGCGTCATCATGTACACCTCGAAGCCTTCCTTCTCCGCCTGTTTGGACACGGTGCCGATCACATCGTCCGCCTCGTAGCGGGGTACTTCCAGAATCGGAATATTGTAAGCCTCTATGATTTCTTTAATGATAGGGACGGATTGACGGATCACTTCCGGCGTCTCTTCCCGTTGTGCCTTGTATTGCTCGAAGGCCTCATGGCGGAAAGTCGGTCCCTTCGGGTCAAAGGCCACCGCTATATGAGTCGGGTTCTCACGTTTTAATACATCCTCCAGACTGTTGATAAAACCGAAAATGGCGGAGGTATTCACACCCTTGGAGTTGATACGCGGATTCTTGATGAAGGCGTAATAGGAGCGATAAATTAACGCATACGCATCTATAAGGAATAACTTCATTACTTTTAACACGTTTTAGTGGGACAAAATCTGGGTAAATGTACGAAAAAACTCGCTTACTCGATAGTTTTTGTTACTTTTGCGAATCTTTGCATGGAATTATGGATGAAAGAAGGAAAATAGAAGAACCGGTTTCCGCTGAATTTGAACGTTTCAATAAGGATTTCGAGGCATCTCTACGCAGCGAGACGACCCGGTTACAATCGGCTATCGACGTTATACTGAATTCTACCGGGAAGCATGTGCGTCCGTTATTGGTGCTCCTTACCGCCAAGGTCTGTGGACAGGTTACGGATAACACGATCAATTCCGCTGTTTTGCTGGAGCTTTTGCATACCGCTACATTGATTCACGATGACGTGATCGATGAGACGAAGCAACGTCGTGGCGTTCCCTCATTGAACGCTATCTTCGATAACCGTATTTCCGTGTTGGTAGGTGATTATGTGCTTTCTACCGCTTTGATCCGTTCCATACAAACCGGCGATTTGCGGATTGTCGGGATTATCTCTAATTTAGGCAGAGACTTGTCCGAAGGTGAGATCAAGCAATTGGAGACCGCCGAGGAGAGTATCTTAGACGAGAATTGTTATCTGCAAGTTATCAAGAAGAAGACGGCTACCTTGCTTTCCGCTTGCACGGAGATTGGGGCCATTTCATCGGGCGCCTCTGCGGAGGTGATCGCTCTTTGCCGTGAGTTTGGCGAGCATCTGGGGTATTGCTTCCAGATCAAGGATGATATCTTTGATTATTTCAAGGAGGCGAATATCGGTAAGCCGACGGGAAATGACATTCGTGAGGGTAAGGTTACGCTTCCATTATTATATGCCTTGCGGCAGGGTAGGGAAGAGGAGGCCGCCCGTTATTTGGATATGATTTTACGGAAGGATTTCGCGGCGGAGAATGTCGATTCCTTGATCGAGTTCGCCAAGGCGAATGGTGGAATCGAATATGCCGAGGCCCGCATGAAGGAATATCATGATAAGGCGGTCGATGTTCTTTTGAGGCTTCCGGAATCCGAGGCTCGGATATCCTTGATCCAGTTGGCGGATTATATTATGACTCGCTCCAAATAGAAATTCCTTTATCTATTAGTTGTAGAGAGATGGCTCTTGTTAGTAAAAAAGTAAGTATGCTTCAATAGCCAATGAAGTTAACTTACTTGACGAAGTAAGTTAACTTCGATGCCAAGGTAAGTTAACTGACTTTGAGAGTGCTTACCGGACACAGGATTCTAAGTCATCTGCGCCCGGTTTATTAGAATGGACTATTTCCCGAGTCGTTTTTCTATATCACCGACCAGACTGCTCGCTCCTATACGGAACAAATCTTTGTTAAGCCATTCATCGCCTAGTATCTCCTTTACTATCGTATAATATCGAACTGCGTCTTCCGCCGTGCGTACGCCTCCGGAGATCTTGATGCCAACCTTATTTCCGGTGATGGAATGGTAGGTTTTGATGGCCTTGCACATGGTATAGGCGGCCTCGAAAGTGGCTCCCGGGTATCCTTTGCCGGTAGAGGTCTTGATGAAGTCCGCGCCGGAATACATGGCTAGGATGGATGCTTTTTGGATGTTCTCCGCTGTGACTAAAGCTCCGGTCTCTAGGATTACCTTTAAATGGGCGTGGCGACAGCTCTCTTTGATCTCTTGTAATTCTTCCGTCAGTTCCTCGAAATTGTCTTCCATGAAATAGCTTAGGTTCATGACAACGTCGATTTCATCGGCTCCTTGCATGACTGCCATGGCCGTTTCGGCGATCTTGACTTCCGTAAATGTCTGTGAGGAAGGAAAACCTCCGGCAACCGACGCGATCTTAACCTCTTGTGCGGTAAGTGCCTGCTTAACCGTTTCCACGAATAGGGGATAGACGCAAATAGCGGCTACGTTCGGGACATCCGGACGAGTTCCCTCGAAATCATTTACCGTGTCTACCATCTTCCAGATACTTTCTTTGGTATCCAGGCTGGTCAATGAGGTCAAGTCGATGCAACCATGAATCGTTTTCAATACTTCCGGTGTAAAGTTTTCTTGGAAATGTTTCTCTAAAAGAGCGTTTACAGCCTCGGTGGTCTGGGTATCCGGCAGGGCCGGCTCAAACTTATTGAAAGCTTCATGATAACGGTCTATCTGTACGGAATTTGATTCGTGTTCATGTTCATGATGATCATGTCCACATTCGCAATCGTGATGATGTGCCATATGCTTATAGTTTTTGATTGTTTATATGTCGTTCTTTATCTCGGTCTGTTTTCTTTTGGAGATTCTTCTCGAAAGCGGCGGTAAGATCTACTCCGGTCTGGTTGGCGAGGCAAAGCAGTACCCATAAAACATCTGCCATTTCATCGCCTAAATCCCGGTGTTTGTCACTTTCCTTGAAAGACTGCTCACCGTAGGTACGTGCCATGATCCGGGCTAGCTCGCCCACTTCCTCGGTGAGGATGGTCATATTGGTAAGCTCATTGAAATAACGGACCCCATAGGTCTTGATCCAAGAGTCTACCATTTGCTGGGCTTGTTGTAAGGTTATATCTGCCATACTTATTCTTTATTTTGAGAGTCGATAATAATAGTAACCGGCCCGTCGTTTAAAAGTTCAATTTTCATATCAGCTCCGAATGTTCCGGTTTGTACAGGTTTTCCGAGTTGAAGCCCTACCTCTTCGCAAAAAGCTTTATACATCGGAATGGCGATATCCGGTTTAGACGCTTTTAAGTAGGAGGGGCGGTTCCCTTTTTTCGTAGAGGCGTGTAAGGTAAATTGGCTGACAACCATGATCTCGCCTCCCGCTTCGATAACCGAGCGGTTCATGACCCCGTTTTCATCGTCAAATATGCGTAGGTTGGTGATCTTTTTTGCCAACCATTCAATGTCTTCTTGCGTATCCTTGTCCTCGATACCGACTAATACCAATAGCCCCTTTCCAATTTTGGACTTAAGCTGTCCGTCTATCGTGACGGAAGCGTGCTGCACACGTTGTGTAACTGTTCTCATCTTGTTCGCTTTTTGTTCGCTTTTGTTCTATTTTTGTTCGCTTTCTGTTCGCTTTCCATCCAGTCCCTCTTGTAGTGCCTTGGCTTTCGCCTCGCCAATCACGGATTTCAGTTCCTCGAAGCTTGCTTCCTTGATTCGTTTTACGCTTTTAAAGTGACGTAAAAGTAATACTTTTGTCTTTTCACCGATACCCTTAATGGTGTCTAATTCGGATTTTGTCTGGGTCTTACTTCGTTTATCCTTGTGGAAAGTGATGGCGAAACGGTGTACCTCGTCTTGTATCCGGGTAAGTAGATGGAATAGCGGACTGTCCAAACGCATGCCAACGGTTACGGGTGGGAACCCGAATAATAACTCCGAGGTTCGGTGCTTACCATCTTTCGCTAGTCCGGCGATTGGAATGGACAAGCCTAATTCATCTTCTACCACCGAGCGAACCACTTCCATTTGCCCCTTTCCACCGTCTGTTATAATCAAGTCGGGTAGGGGAGATTGCTCCTCGATCGCTCGCCCGTAACGCCTACGGACGACTTCTTTCATGGAGGCGTAATCATCCGGACCGACTACGGTCTTTATATTGTATTTACGATACTCCTGCTTGGACGGTTTCCCCATCTTGAATACCACGCAAGCCGCTACCGCATCGCTTCCCTGTATGTTTGAATTATCGAAACATTCGATATGAGCGGGCAGTTTTTCCAGATGCAAGGCCTCTTGGATCTCTTTCAAGATACGGGTATTCCGTTGTTCCGGATTCAACTTTTCCGCTTGCTTCAAGCGGTCAACCTTAAACTGCTTGACGTTCATCTCGGATAAATCGAGCAGTTTCTTTTTATCCCCTCTTTGGGGAATGGTGAAAGTGACATTCTCTAGCTGCATGTCCAGCTTGAAGGGTACGATAATCTCCCGGGCGGTGCTTTTAAAACGATTCCGCATCTCGATAATACCGAGGCTTAACAATTCCTCCTTGGTCTCGTCCAATCGTTTTTTATACTCGAATGTATAGGCTTGTACGATCGCCCCGTTTCCGATATGCATAAAGTTCACATAAGCGGAATGGTCATTCTCTATGATCGTGAATACATCTATATTATGTAGCATCGGGGTTACGACCGTAGATTTAGAACGGTAGTTCTCGATGACTTCGTATTTTTCCTTGATCTTTTGCGCTTCCTCGAACTTGAGCTCGGCAGCGAGCGATTGCATCTCCTCATAGAGGTGTTTGCTAATTTGCGAGATGTTGCCTCGCAGAATCTCTTTGATCTCGGAAATATTTTGCTGGTATTCTTCCAATGATTGCAAGCCTTCACAAGGCCCTTTACAACGCTTGATATGGTATTCCAGACAAACCTTATAGCGTCCTTGTGCGATGGATTCGGGAGTGAGGGGATATTTGCAAGTGCGTAAAGGGTAAAGTTCCTTTAGCATCTGTAGCATCACTTTCGCCGTGAACAAAGAGGGATAAGGACCGTAATATTGCGATCCGTCCCGAACGATGTTCCGGGTTTGGAAAACCCGGGGAAAGTACTCGTTCTTTACCACGATGGAAGGGTAGGTTTTGTCGTCCTTCAATAAAACGTTATAGCGGGGACGATACTGTTTGATGAGGTTGTTTTCCAGTAGTAACGCGTCTTCTTCCGTATCGACGACTATATATTTGATATCCCGGATTTGTTTGACTAACACACGGGTCTTATTACTATCATGTACCTTGTTGAAATAAGAGGATACCCGTCGTTTTAGGTTCTTCGCCTTGCCGACGTATATAATCGTTCCGTTTTCATCGAAATACTGGTAGCATCCCGGCTTTTCCGGAATGACCGATAGGATCGTCTTGATATGTTCGTCTTTATCGGCTATCATACGAATAGGGAAGTAAATTGGAATGTCTCGCTATTGAACAAACCTTTGTTGCTAAGTTTCAAGGATGGGATCACCAGCAATCCCATAAAAGAAAGCGTCATTTGTAATGAATCCATCGGTGTCTTTAACCGTTTGATCTTTTCCTCGATCTCTTCGTAACGGCGGCTCGTCTCTTCCAATGATTCGTCGCTCATCAATCCCGCTACTGGCAAGGGCAGGAGAGTGACTTCGTCCATACTGCTTACTGCGATTCCACCTTTAGCCTTTATTACCGCATTGATCGCTTGCATAAGCTCGAAATCGGTAACACCTATAGCGATGATGTTATGACTATCGTGGGAAATACTTTGAGCGATGGCACCGAGCTTGAGCCCTGTTCCTTTTATAAAGGCAATAGCCGGAGGAGCCGTTTGATAGCGATTTAGAATGACGAGTTTTAAAATGTCTCGTTCTGTATCCGATTCTACAAATCCATCGAATGTATGTACAGGATATAGTTCTTCTTTCGTGATTAATTCGCGGTCTTCGCAAACAATGACACGCATCTGTTTTCCTTTCGCTTTTACCGTTAGCTTTTCTAATGGGATCGGTTTCGTGTGGAAATTATTGCGGAGTATAGGTTTGTGGAAAGGAAGCGTGCATTTCTCTCCATCGTATACACAGGTTCCTTGTATATAGGTTGCCTGTATGGTTAGATTCTTTAAATTGTTTACTTGGATAAAATCGGCGGAGTCTCCCTCTCGTAAGAAACCTGCGGGAATTTTATAGTGCATGGCCGGATTATAGGAAGCGGCCCGTAATACATCATATAGATCATATCCTAAATCCAGCGATTTTTTTACCATCCTATTTATGTGTCCTTTGTTTAAAAAGGAAGGATGCGCGTCATCCGTACAGAACATGATTTGTTCGGGATACTCTTTCAATAGCGGATGAAGTGCGTCAAAGTTTTTTGCCGCGCTTCCTTCCCGAATAAGGACATGCATCCCAAACTCACACTTCTCACGGCCTTTTTCTAGATAGATGGTTTCATGATCGGTGGAAATGTCAGACTCGATATATGCCTTTAGCTTGGGGCCTGTTGCTAGGGGATAATGTCCGTCGATGGGTTTCCCTGCTTTTTTTGCGGCTTCTATTTTGCGCATAACTTCCGGATCTTTATTTAAGACTCCGGGGTAATTCATCATCTCTGCCAAGAAGTGTAGATCCTCTCGTTCCAACAAACGAGCGGTTTCGTCTGCGTCTATGATCGCGCCGGAGGTTTCCATAATCGTAGCCGGTACGCAAGATGGGACACCGAGCCATGTGTAGAAAGGAATCCCTTTCGCGTTGTCGAGCATATATTCGACTCCTTCGGTACCCATTACATTCGCTATCTCATGAGGGTCCGCCACGGCACCGATACTGCCATGGCGCACGGCTGCGTGAATGAATGCCGCAGGGGTTACCTTTCCGATATGCCCGTTTAGGATTGAAATCTCTGCCCCGAAGGTGCGCCTGTTGATTATATCTACCAGATTTCCTCGTATAACCAGTGTTTTAGCTTCATTCATTTGAATATCTCCTTTAATATGTTTCACGTGGAACATTTCGTGTTTTATCTTCCGAGCAGTACCAAAAGGATGTTGATGTCGCTAGGGGAAATACCCGGGATACGGCTCGCTTGAGCGATCGTGTCGGGGTCTATCCGGGTCAATTTCTGGCGGGCTTCCGTAGATAAAGACTGGATAGAATTGTAATCGAATTTACCCTTGATCCGGATATTCTCTAAGCGGTTTATCTTGTCCGCTATGATTTGCTCTCGCTTGATGTAGCCGCTATACTTAATCAATATCTCGGCGGCCTCGATGATCTCTTTCTTACGAGAGGCCGGGACTTTGTCCAGCTCCGCACGAAGGGCCGGAACTAGATCCGCTAGGTTCTCTAAGGTAGTCTGCGGACGGAGTACGACATCGAATAATTTGCAACCATGGGATAGGGGGGCTGTGCCCAGTTTCTCCAAACCGCTATTTATATATTGAGGCTTTACGGAGTAGGTCTCCACAAAACGGATGATAGCGTCACGGCTCTCTTTTTTCTCTCGCAGTAAATCGTAGCGGTCTTGTTTGGCCAATCCCATTTGGTAGGATTTCTCGGTGAGTCGCATATCTGCGTCGTCTTGGCGCAGTAAGATGCGGTACTCCGCACGAGAGGTAAACATACGGTAAGGCTCGTCTACGCCTTTTGTTACCAAATCATCGATAAGGACACCGATATAAGCCTCATCCCTTCCGAGGATAAAAGGTTGTCCGCCGTGGCAATTGATGTGGGCGTTGATACCCGCTACCAAACCTTGTCCGCCGGCTTCCTCGTATCCGGTAGTCCCGTTGATCTGTCCGGCGAAGAAAAGATTTCGGATTTGTTTGGTCTCCAAATTGTGTCTTAGCTGAGTCGGGTCGAAGAAATCGTATTCAATCGCATATCCGGGACGATAGATTTGCACGTCACGGAAAGCGGGGATCGCTTGGAGCGCACGAAGCTGGATATCCAAGGGTAGGGAAGAGGAGAAGCCATTTAGGTAGTATTCCTGCGTGGTCTCGCCTTCCGGCTCTAGGAATAGTTGATGTTGCGTCTTGTCGGCGAACGTCACGATTTTCGTTTCGATACTAGGACAATAACGGGGACCGATACTTTTGATCTGTCCATTATAAAGAGGAGAGTCGGGGAGACCTTCCCGTAATATATCGTGGCAAGTCTCGTTCGTAAAGGTAGTCCAGCAACTCAATTGTTTTAATTTACGATGACTGGTATCCATGTAGGAGAACTTATGGAAATCGTTCTCCCCCGGTTGTTCCTCCATTTCATCGAAGTGAACGCTCCGGCCATCGATACGGACCGGTGTTCCGGTTTTCATGCGATCTGTTTGGATACCTAAAGAGATAAGTTGCTCGGTAAGTCCGGTCGCCGCAGGCTCGGCGATACGTCCGCCCCGTATCTGGGTTCTTCCGATATGAAGCAGGCCGTTTAGGAAGGTCCCGTTCGTAAGCACCACCGCTCCGGCACGGAATACGACATTCATTCCCGTACGAACGCCGCAGACTTGTCCATGCTCGATAATCAGTTCTTGAACCATATCCTGCCAGATGGATAGATTCGGCATATTCTCCAGTATGCCCCGCCAGCAATCGATAAAACGGGCACGGTCGCTTTGGGCACGCGGGCTCCACATGGCCGGTCCTTTGCTACGGTTTAACATACGGAATTGGATAGCGGTCTGGTCGGTCACGATTCCCATATATCCGCCTAGCGCATCGATCTCTCGTACGATCTGTCCTTTGGCGATTCCCCCGACTGCCGGGTTACAACTCATCTGGGCGATCTTGTTCATGTCCATCGTGATCAAAAGCGTCTTTGATCCTAGATTCGCCGCGGCGGCGGCGGCTTCACAGCCGGCATGTCCTGCGCCTACTACTATTACGTCGTAATTGAAAGTCATTTTTATTCCCTTTTATTTTACGCGAAGATAGTGAGTGTTCGTGAAAGAATTCGTTTATATTTGTATAATAAATACATACATTGTTTTCAGGTTTAACGAACTAAAGATTTAAGCTGCTATGAATTCTATTCAATGCCGTATCCTTGTTTTTCTGGTTTTACTGACCTCTTGCTTCAGTCCAGTTTGTGGGAAAGATAAGAAACTTCGTCAAGCGATCGAGAATTTATCGATTGATGGTCCCTATCTATTGAAAGCGGATGATGGTAGTATGCGTGCGATATCTGTAGATGGGAAAGGCCGGTTATTGGATAAGCATTATAAAAGTATACCTACCACCTTTTCATTCGAGGTGTTTTCCGATAACGGAGAGAGATTGTTTCCGGTAACCATACACTCCGTCTCTCGTCCGAAATGGAAAGATGTGCAACCTGAGAAGACGTTTGTTCTTTCAGATCCACATGCGAACTGGTCTTGTTTCGCCTCCTTGTTAAAGGCGGGAAAAGTGATCGATGCGGACTATAATTGGATTTTCGGGGCCAACCAATTGGTGATAATCGGTGACGTCTTTGACCGGGGCGTCGACGTACTCCCTATCTATTGGTTGATCTACAAGTTGGAGAAAGAAGCGGAAGATGCCGGTGGAAAAGTGACTTTCTTAATCGGAAATCATGAGACCATGGTTTTGGGAAATGATTTGCGATACGTGAAGAAGAAATATACTCAATTGGCGGATACTTTAGGAATGACCTATCCGGAGCTTTGGCAGAAAAGCGAGTTGGGACATTGGTTGAAAACTCGTAACTCTATACAAGTGGTCGGAGATAACCTGTTTGTCCATGCCGGGTTGAGCAAGGAGTTTTTAGACCGGAATTACGATATCCCTACCGTGAATGAGATCGTGAGCGATGGTCTCTTCTTGACGAAAAAAGAACGTAATATAGATAAAGGCTCCGATCTTTCTTTTATGTTCGCTACGTATGGACCGATCTGGTATCGGGGTATGGTACGTAGCGCGGATAAGTATCATCCGCTAGACCGGGATGATTTGCGGAAAATATTAGAGAAATATAATGTGAACCGCATCTTTGTAGGTCATACCATTTTCGATGATATCACGACTTTCTATCATTATAAAGTGATTGCCGTGAATGTCGATAATCAAGAAAACAAGGAGAAGGAACGAGGCCGTGGCGTCATGATCGAGAAAGACGGCTCTATGTTTGTCGTATATGATTCGGGAAAACAGGAGCCGTTGTTGATCGAGTAATATTTGGTGCTTGAGCTGTCAAGGCTGCTACCATCATGGTGGAGGAAGAAGTGCCTCCCCTAATGTGAAGTAATGAGATAGGGAGTGCAACTTTTATGTATCTTAAATCATCTATAAATATAGATATGTTTTAAATGTAGGAGTTATGAGAAAAGTTGTATTACTGTTTATCTTGTTTGTTTTTTCTTTGTCGCGAGCCGATGCTCAAGAGTTCCATTTTATTCCTAGGATTGGCTTGAATTTGGCAAATACTTATCCCGAAAGTTTTGCGGACATGCGTCCGGGGTTAAATATTGGTGTGGCGGAGGAAATACGTTTTAGTAAACTGTTTGCTTTAGAACCGGGTGTTTATTATTCTATGCAAGGTTATCAAAAAGAAAACGCTAAAGGCGAGACAGCTCGGCTAAAGGCAGATTATTTAAATATTCCTATTTACGCTAAATTTTATTTGTATCGAGGATTCCATCTTTTTGCGGGCCCACAAGTTGGCTTTAATGTAAGGGCGAAAGCTTCGAATTATATTTTCGTCTCGGGTCCTACTCCGGTGCACCAGAGCGAGTACGATTTCTCCGGTGATAAAAAAGAAGAGATCCGGAATTGTGATTTCTCCGTTTCAATGGGGCTTGGCTATACCTTTGACATGGGATTAGTCATCTCCGCCAATTATAATTTAGGATGTACTCATTTCTTTAAGGAGCCGGAATACTCATTAGGTGGAAGCAATCATTTTAGGGGAAAAGATCATAATGGGGTTATTCAATTCAATCTAGGATGGCGTTTCTGATCTCCAGTAAATCGTGAATTAAGAGAGATCGCTTGTTCCTCGTTCAGCCTTGCGGCATGGCTACGTAGGCAATGAACTGCTTTCGGGCATTGCTCGTCCGTGGCGTAGCAATACGTGTAATCGTAAGGTATGTCTTCTGTTTTCATATTTGTGTTTTTGGGATTGGTTGATGTTTTATCCCCGACATTCCTCCGGCAAGATCGCTAACGCTCTGTTCTCGTTTTCCTCCATGATCTCCCGCTCGCCGGGGCCTTTGTCGTTGATACCGCAAAGATGCAGGATGCCGTGGATGATGGTACGGTGGAGTTCCTCGTTATAATCCGTGTGGAATGTCTCGGCGTTTGTCCTGACCGTATCGAGGCTGATAAACAGGTCACCCGAGATCTTATTTCCTTCCGTATAATCGAAGGTGATGATATCCGTGTAATAATCGTGTTGGAGATATTGGCGGTTTACCTCCAATATCTTCTCGTCGGAACAGAAGATATAGCTGATATCTCCCGTTTTCTTTCCGTATGTCTCGGCCACTGCCTTGACCCAGCCGCTAACCGCTCTTTTCTTGATTGCCGGAAGCTCGATATCTTCGGCGTAATATGCTATTGCCATAAGGTCTATTTATCGTATTGAAATTTCGTTACAAATGTAATCATTCGATTTTAAATAGATTCATTTCAAATCTATTGATTGCATAGAATGTTAAAAGAACAGATAAGCCATCGCTATCGCCGCTATCGCCCCGGCCAGATCCGCTAACAAGGCGCATTGTACTGTATAGCGGGTATTACGGATACCTACGCTACCGTAGTAAAGAGCAACTACATAGAATGTCGTATCGCAAGAGCCCTGAACGATGGATGACAGGCGACCGACGAAAGAGTCCGCTCCATACGTGTTCATGGCGTCCAGCATCATGCCCCTAGCCCCGCTCCCGCTTAACGGTTTCATCAACATGGTAGGCAGCGCTTCCACGAAATCTGTGTTGAGTCCTATCGAAGCAATGCCGAAACGAACGCCTTGTATGATGAAATCCATCGCTCCGGAAGCCCGGAAGACACTGATACCTAATAGGATAGCTACCAGATAAGGAATAATCGTTATAGCAGTCTGGAAACCTTCTTTCGCCCCTTCTATAAAAGCATCATATACATTGATCTTTTTACGCATGCCGCTGATGATAAATCCGCAGATAATGGTAAAAAGAAGCGTGTTGGCGAATAAAGTCGAATACAAGGAAACTTGCTCCTGTTCCATCGAGTTGAATAACCATACCAGGCCTCCGATAAATAACCCCAGTCCCCCGAAAAACAGGATTAGGTTCCGTTGGAGGATATTGATCTTCTGCCGTACGCAAACCGCTAAAATAGCGACTAGGGTTGATGTGAATGTAGCAAGCATGATCGGCAGGAATACGTCTGATGGATTCGCCGCTCCTAACTGCGCCCGGTACATCATGATGGTGATCGGGATCAAGGTCAGTCCCGAGGCATTGATGCATAAGAACATCACCATGGAGTTGCTGGCGGATTCTTTATTCGGGTTTAATTCCTGTAACTGTTGCATGGCTTTCAATCCCATTGGCGTGGCGGCATTATCCAGTCCCAGTAAATTTGCCGATAGGTTCATGAAGATAGAACCGGTCACGGGATGGTCTCTTGGGATATCCGGGAAAAGCTTGCTGAATACGGGAGCCGCCAATCGTGCGAACGCTTGTATCACCCCCCCCTTCTCTCCGATCTTCATGATACCCAGCCAAAGCGACAAGATCCCCGTTAATCCTAACGAAATCTCGAAACCCGTCTTGGCCGAGGCGAAAGAAGCGTTGATAATCTCGGTAAAAACAGCGGTATCCCCACCTATGACCAATTTACCGATAGCCACTACAAAAGCGATTAAGAAAAAAGCGATCCAAATATAGTTTAGTACCATAATAAATATATATTGGTCACAAATTTAGGAATTAATTGCCAATTGATTTGTATTTTTGCTTTTTGAATAACAAATAGATCCAAGATGAAGATATTAGTGACATACGACATGTTCCGCGAGGGATTTACCGAGTTGGAAAGTAAGTACGAGGTAACCTTTCCCAAAGGAAGAGATTTTACGTATGAGGAGGTTTTCGATATGATACCGGAGTACGATGTGCTCTGCTCCATGTTCGATTTCCCGGTAAACAAAGAGTTGATCGACCATGCGTCGAAATTGCGGCTGATCGCTAACTACGCCGTTGGTTATAATAATATCGATGTGGCCTACGCCCTCGAGAAAGGCTTGACGGTGGCGAATACGCCTGATCCTGTCACGGCCCCTACCGCCAATATCGCTTTAGGCTTGATGCTGGATACCGCCCGGCGTATCACGGAATGTGATCGTAAGCTGCGTACGCTTGGTAAGGATATGAAGGTCGGTGTACTGGAGAACCTCGGTATGCCGGTTACCGGACAGACCTTGGGTATTATCGGTATGGGACGTATCGGCAAGGCTTTAGCGAAACGGGCGAATGCTTTGGGCATGGATGTGATCTACCACAATCGCCGTCAGCTTTGCATCGAGGACGAGACCAAATTGAATGTTACCTACGTCTCCAAGGAAGAGCTTCTGGCGAAAGCCGATTTCGTATCCTTGAACGCCCCTTATACCCCCGATACCTATCATATCCTCGGCGAGGAAGAGTTCAAGCAGATGAAGCCTTCCGCCATCCTGATCAACACGGCCCGTGGCCCGTTGGTGGACGAGCATGCCTTGGTAAAAGCCTTGCGAGAAGGTACGATTCATGGTGCCGGTTTGGATGTATTCGAGTTTGGAGACTATCCTCTCCCCGAGTTATTGGAAATGGACAACGTGGTATTAACCCCTCATATCGGCACCCAGACGATGGAAACCCGTATCATTATGGCACGCACGGTATGCAACAACGTGATCGGGTTCTTGGAGGGCGATCGTCCCGTATCACGGGTACTCCGGCCATGACGGCGGCGTTTATCCTATCCGAGCTACAGTCGGTCGGTACACCCGAGAAGGCGGTTCATTTGAGCCGTTTTTTCAAGACTGGTCCCGGTCAATATGGCGAGGGCGATCAGTTTCTCGGGGTGGTTGTCCCGCAAACCCGCAGCATAGCGAAGGCTAATAAGGCGACTCCTTTCGATGAGCTGCAGCTGTTGCTGGATAGTCCGTGGCATGAGGCACGTCTATGTGCCTTGCTGATTTTGGTCTATCGTTTCCAGGATCGGAAAGTGATGCCGGAAGAGCGGGAAGCCATCTTCCGATTCTATCTGAAGAATATGCGGCGTTGCAATAACTGGGATTTGGTAGACTTAACCTGTCGGGATATCGTCGGCGAGTATTTGGTGGACAAAGATCGTTCCCTCCTCTACCGTTTGGCGGAAAGCGAGAATTTATGGGAACAACGGATCTCGATCGTCTCTACGTGGGCATTTATCCGTCGGAATGATTTTGGGGATACCTTGGAGTTATCCGAACGGTTGATCGGTCATAAACACGATTTGATGCATAAGGCGGTTGGGTGGATGCTGCGTGAGGTCGGCAAAAAGGAGCGGCAGACGCTTACCGATTTCTTGGAACGCAACGCTACTCGTCTTCCTCGTACGGCGCTTCGTTATGCTATCGAGCATTATCCGGAACCCGAGCGGCAATATTTTCTAAAGAAGAAATAACATGGATACAAAGACCATCTCTTTACTTCGTGAATGGGCGAAAACGTACAATACGGAATCGTTTATCAAGGATGATCCGGTGCGATTCCCCCATCGGTTTACGGAGAAACGGGATATTGAGATATCGGCTTTCCTGACGGCGTGGATCTCTTACGGTCGCAGGGCGCATATTCTCCAAAAAGCGGAAGAGCTACACCGGCTGATGGGTGAAAGTCCTTACGAGTTTATCCGTACCGGAGAGACTTCTTTCGCTCCCCTACGGAACCGCCCGGTTTGCGGGCGGGATACCTTTTACCGTTTTTATACCTATCATGATCTGCATCTCCTTTGTTGTCGCCTAAAGGATATATACGATACCTACGACTGTATGGAAGACGCTATGGCCGCCGCCGGTCCTTGCGAAGATCCTATCTTGCGGTTGCGACAACTTTTTGCAGATCTCAATGGCATTCCGGTCTTGCACGGAACTTCCGCTTGTAAGCGTCTGGCGATGTTCTTGCGTTGGATGGTGCGTACGGATGGTATCGTCGATCTCGGTATCTGGAGAACAGCCGTGCATCCCCGCCAATTAATCATCCCGTTGGATACGCATGTGCACCAGATCTCCTTGCGCTTGGGCTTGACAGGCCAAAAAACCGCTACCCTTCGTACGGCCCGTGAGATAACGGACGCATTGGCGAAAGTCTTCCCCGATGATCCTTGTCTGGGGGATTTCGCCTTATTTGGCTACGATATAAATCAAGAATAAAAAGATATGGAAGAAAAGAAGATAAATAACATCTCGTCTGTTTGCGTGTATTGCGCGTCCAGCACGAAGATTCCCTCGGTTTATTTTGACGCCGCCAAGGAATTGGGGCGTCTTTTGGGAGAGCGAAAACTACGGGTAGTCAATGGTGCCGGGAATATCGGTTTGATGTGCGCTGTCTCCGACGCTGCGTTAGCGGCTGGTGGAATGGTAACGGGCGTTATCCCCCATTTTATGGTGGAGCAGGATTGGTATCATAAAGGCTTGACTGAGTTGATTGAGGTCGAGACGATGCACGAGCGTAAACAGCTCATGGCAAATCTCTCGGATGCGGTGATCGCCCTTCCCGGTGGATGCGGTACATTAGAGGAACTTCTGGAGATCATCACTTGGAAACAACTCGGTCTCTACCTCAATCCGATCGTAATCCTCAATATTAATCATTACTATGATCCCTTGTTGGAACTTTTGAGGAACGCCACGAACGAGAATTTCATGCGTCCCCAGCACGCCAAGATGTGGGCGGTAGCCGACACGCCGGAAGAAGCTATCCGTCTCATCCACGCCGAGCCGAAATGGGACGCAAGCCTTCGGAAGATCGCTGCGATTTAAATCTTAAAAATGAATATGATAATGAAAAAACTAGGTTTATTAATGATGTTGTTGCTCCTGTCAAGGATCGCTTTGTTCTGCCAGGCACAGACGGCGGGTATCGAGGAGAAGGAAGTGCTTAGGAATGAAGATGTGATTTTCCATCAGATTGATGAGCATACATGGTTTGGAACAGGTCATTTAATGGCGAACGAGAGCCTGTATCTGGTCGAGGGAGAAACGAAAGCGATCTTGATTGATGCCGGAACAAAGATCAAGGATTTGGATAAGCTCGTGGCTTCCATCACGGATAAGCCGGTTACGCTGGTCGCCACGCATGTGCATCCGGACCATACAGGCTCGGCTATCGATTATTTCCCGGAGATTTATATCAATCCGGCTGATACAATAGGTATACCGGAATTTATGCCGAATTATAAAGGCAAAGTTTGTTTCCTTGAAGATGGTGAAATCCTAGATTTAGGTGGGCGTATCCTAGAGATAGTCTTTACTCCCGGGCATACTCCCGGCTCAACCACTTTTGTGGATAAGGATGCCGCTTATGGTTTTAGCGGCGATTCGTTCGGCTCCGGTAATCTATTGCTGGGAGTTGACTTCTCTACGCTCATATCTACTTGTAAGAAGATGAGTGCGGTGATCGAGAAATATGATATCAAATACCTCTACCCCGGACATTATTTCGGAATGAACAAGGAAACCCCTCAACGTGTAAAAGACATGATCACGATGAGCGAGGATATCCTGTCCGGAAAAGTGCAAGGCGAACCTAATCCGAGTGGGATGTTGGGGTTAGACCGGGTGTATACGAATTATGGTGTCCGTATAAATTATAAAGAAGAAAGTATGAAATGAGGGGACCTTTAGATTCTGAACTCGATTTCACTGATAATCTTCAATTCAAGCAATTTCTCCAATATTAATCTATCCATATGAGAGTGAGCGGTTTTTCCGTGTGCTAACTTATATACACGGAAGCCGCTGACATTGAATTCTTTCCCTAATTGATCATACAAGCTTTTCTTGTTTGTCTTAAACCAGTAATTAAATAAGTTCTTCATAATCCGACTTTTGTAATTATCTTTCATTGTACGTTGTTAAAGAGCGTATTTTTACCTACCAGAATTGTAAGTGATGAAAACGAATAGCTAAAACGATGGTTTAAACTAGTCGTTTTAAAGAAGCACTTAGGAATGAAGATGTGCTTTTCCATCAGATTGATGAGCGTACATGATTTGGAACAGGAAATTTAATAGCAAACGAGAGCCCGTATCTAGCCGAGGGAGAAACGAAAACGATCTTGATTGATGCAGGCTTATTGTATATTTCCATATACGCTCTTGTTTCCTGTCGTGTGATTCAGTAAAAACATGTACGTGTTTCCCGAAAAACATGTACGACTTTTTCCAAAAACACGTACGTGTTTTGCGGAAAGTATAATCGTCTTTTTAAGATGTTTATGTTCAATGATTTATATAAGAACATTATTTACGTGCTTATTGTCTAGGATTTGCCTTGGGATACGTATGCTCTAAATAGACTCCGGATACTGAAAATCGGGTGGGAAAAGTAAACAGGGGTCGTTGGCAAACTTACCAGCGATCCCACTAAATCCCTATTATAATTTCGCTTGATTCACTTGCGGCGTGCGGATACCCGGTTTCAATTCTCCGTTGATGATAGTTAACCGGTTGTCTTGGATAACCGCTCCCGCTCCGGCACGGGCCAACTGCTCATATTCGCCCAGATCGCTCCATGCTTTCGTGGATAGGTCGTATTGAAGTAAGGCGGTATTGAATCGGTACCATTCTACCGGATGGTGCATATAGGCCTTGGCTTCCGCTTGCAAGCGGGTAATGGCCGCCGAATCTTGCGTCGCCTCCGCTTTCGCTAAATGGATCGGGCGGGCGATGGCGGCTAGGAAACAATCGTAGTTCACACCTCCCATAAATAAGATTTTATCCGTTTGGAAAGTCACGGCACAGCCTCCTGTTAGGGTACGGTTCGCTCCGTCCTTAAACGGGGGAAGAACGGTCTCTCGTTGCCAGGTAAAAGTTGCCGGGTCGAATACCAATACATCCGTCGGGACGATCGGTTCCTCTTCGTTTAGGATGGGCTGGAAGCCTCCGGCTAGATAGATACGTGTGCCGTTGGGACTTTCTCCGGTCGCTAATACCGGCTGTACACGGGCTGCTCCCGGGAAGTCCGGTAGTTGTTCCCATCCCTTTTCGATATTCGCTAGGTTGAGGCGTAAGAAGGTATGGCAGGGCTGTCCGTTCTCATTTCCCCCTGCTACGTAAATCTCCTGTCCGGTAAATGCGGCCGAGAGATTATCCATTGGAGACGGTAAGGAGGGTAAGGCACAAACCGCTACCTCTCCTTTCGTGGGGTTATAGGAGATGCGGGAGACCTCTACCAAGGAAGAATCACTGTTGTTTCCTCCGATGCAAACGATTCCTTCCGGGGTGGAAACCGTAGCGCCGTAGGCGACGGGACGAGGCAGTCGGTCGATCTCTTTCCAGCCTTCGGGAAGAAGGACGAATATCTCGCTATAATATCGTTTGGCTCCTCCCTTGGTGACGGGTTTGTCCGGAAAGTTGCAACCTCCGGCAACGATCAATACGCCGTTATGGATGCCGGCGAACGGGGCGGAAACGCCAAGGGAAGCCGTATCGGCTGCTCCCGGTAGATCCGGTAATTTTGTCCAGTTTATCATGGTGTTCTGTTTTTTAGATACAGGCTGGCCGCATCCCGCTACGCAGAGTAGCAGGAGGAACAACCAGCCGGTGATTTGTTGTTTATTATGCATAGCTTATTCTTTTATTGCCCGGAACGTAGAGGCCGGCATGCCCGCCTCGTTTATAAGATTCGCTCTCGTGAAGGGTTGCCAGCCGTAGCGTACCAGCTTCGGGTGAGTCACTTGATCGTTCCACACCTTTACTTTCCCGTTCTCTACCACGGCTTGCGCCGGATAGTAAAGTCCTTCCTGCTCGGCGATCTCGAATGTACGGATGGGGTCCCCATCGGAAGTTGTCAAGCCCTTTGCGTAATCGAAAGTGATATAGGCGGCGTTATCGGTAAACGTTGCGCTGCGGAACAAAGGGCCGGATGGGATTACGTTATGTCCGTAGGTCTTGTTCAAGGCCCAATGTGCCAGTCGTTCGCCAATCTCTTTTTTTCGGGTAGGGTGAACGTTTAAAGAATCCCCGCGATCGCTACTAACGGCCATACCCGTATTCGATACGGTTTGCGCCAGGCGGCGTTGGCTGTCCCTGAACCAAGTCCAACTCGGGCGGTCTATGCTGGATAGTTGGACATAGTAGAAAGGCAGGGCTGCGTTCCAATTCTGGCGCCAGCTGTTCACCAATAACGGGAATAATCGTTCGTGTACTTCCATATTATGGGCGTTCGATTCTCCTTGGTACCAAATAATCCCTTTGATGGGATATCGATGAAGGGGTTGGATACCCGCCTCGAACAGATAACAAGGCTCATACGGATGGCGTTGGAGCGGGTTGGACGCTTGCTTGATGTTTAAGGCCGCCCGTTCACGTACCCAATTTTGGATAAAGTCGTTCTTCGTCCAATCCTGTAAGATATCCGGAAACTCGAATTCCAGTGTTTTCCGGTCGATCCATGCCTCCGTAGGCGAGCCGCCAACAGCGTTCAATATCAATCCGATGGGTACTTGTAAGCTATCGGCCAGCATACGCCCGAAGGCAAATCCTATGGCCGAGAAGCGTGCGGTATTCCGCGTGTCGCATACTTCCCATTGGGCGTCGTGGTAATATTGCAGGCGGTTCAATGAATCCAGTACGGAAGCGTCCCATTCCACGGCGTAGGTCTCCCAGCGGGGCTTTAGGTCGAATAAACGGATTTGCGAGTGTTGTTTCGCGTAATCCAATTGTTGCTGTTGTTCTTCCTTTACGCTCTCGTTTACCCGGAACGCCATGTTGGATTGTCCGGAGCATAGCCAGACTTCCCCGGCTACTACATCCCGATAGTTCAGCGTGCGGCTGGGGGTAGAAACCGTTAAGGTATAGGATTTCCCGCTTACCCGCAAGGGATCGAGCGTGACAGTCCATTTCCCGTTCGTACCGGCTACGGTCTCCTTCCTTTGTCCGGCGAGGGTAACGGTTACTTTCTCCCCTTGGTTGGCGATGCCAGATATAGGAAGCGGTTGATCCCGTTGCAAGACCATCCGGTCCGAATAGATGGTAGGAAGCTGTAATCCTCCGTAATCGCCGGTTAGCGCCCCATAAACGGTGCGGGCCAAGATACCGGCACCTTCAGCGTTGGGATGCAATGCGTCGGGCAATAGATTCGGACGATCATATAATCCTTCCTGCAAATCGACCAAGGTCGCGCCGGCTATCCGGGCGATTTCTTCGATAAGCGCTTGCTCCATCCAGTACCAGTCTCTTGTACCGGATTTAAAACGAGGATGGCGGTGAGATATCGGAGTCATACGGCAAACCCATACCTTGCATTTCGGATTGGCTTTCCGGAAAGATTCGATCAAGGAAAGATAATCCCGAACGAAATCGTCCCGGTAATTCGGCCATGCCCGAGGGTCCGTATCGTTCAATCCCAGATGGATGATCACGTAATCCCCGGCAAACCTCAGTGCCTTTTGATACGCCTCTTGTTGGGTATAAGGACGATATCCCTTGTTTAATAAAGTAGCCCCGCTATGCCCGAAGTTCTTCACTTCGTAGGCATCTCCAAGCATCTGTTGCAATTGGGCCGGGTAGCAGTTTGTTTCCCTGTTCTCGATTCCGTAGCCGTAGGTCACGCTATTACCTACGCAAGCCACCTTGATTCTTTGCGCTTGCCCCATGAGAGCGAAAGCGAGGAAGATGGATAGGATTCCTATTATTTTTCTCATTTCATTCAACCGAATTAGACGTTATTTAAGTTGTTTATCCGGAGAGTAAACCAGTCCTTCCACCGCTTTCTCTCCATCCGGGGTGACGCAAACGAACGTAAACATCCATTTCACCAGACGGACCTCGGGGGTATTGAACGTACCGACCGGAAGCTTCATGAACACCTTGTTCCAGCCTTTTCCCAGATGGACCGGGGTTGGTTTACGGCTTACGCAGTTCTCGTTCCCCAGTGGGATCTCATTGGACTTCTCCCGGTGGGTAGCGGTCCATACGGGGGGCGTTATCTCTTGATCATTTACCCAGATACGGCTCTCTTTATAATCCCATTTCCCTTGTGAGGGAGGAAGATCCATCTCCGAGCGCCCGTAATTCTGGAATTCGATCCACGCCCCTACGTCTTGCGTCTTGGGCGAATAGATCCAAGTCCATGCGTAAGCGGTATGATTCGGCTGCGGGTCCTTATAGACACCGGGAACCAGCGGTCCCCAGACATGGCGCAGGTAGATTCCGGCACCGATGGCGTCGTGCGTACCGTAATTTTTCCCTTCATAGGTATATTGCGCTTGAAGCGACTTTTCCGGAGGGAAAGAACGGGTCAGTTCCCCATCATTCGGGAAAGGGTCGGTGATACGCCATCTCACGTTGGTTTGCTTGACGTAGGCGAACGGGTATCCTTGGAAATGATGTTCTTTATGCCATAACATCCGCCGCTCAAAATCGACGAATGCCTTATGCTCCTCGTTATCGGGATCGATAGGCAGCATCGTTCCGTTCTTATCGAAATATTGATAGCCGCCGCCCAACCAAGAACGTTCGGCGATCGCTAATAGATTCGGATACAAATTATTCTCCCGGATCAATTTGTCCTCCGGCTGTACGACCCGGTCGTGCCATACGGCAAGGATCGTACCCGCCAAATCATGGCTTCCTTGCGGTTCATTGTAAATACGGCTGGTGTATAAGCCGATCAAGTCGGCGAACGTATCAAAATGGTTGATATAATGGAAACGGGAGTCGATCGCAGGAATGCCCGGTCGCGCTTTTCCCCGGTAACTCCACATTTGCTCCATGTCGATCTCACCCGGTTTGTACTTCCATCCCGGGTTCCAAGAGATCACTTGTTTCCCTTTCGCACGGATATAAGCGACCATCTCGGGTACGAACTTCGGATTGGTAAACTTTACCTCGTCCGTACCGATATGTAAGTAAGGAACCTCCTCGAATACCTCGCAAACCTCATCCATCAATAGTTTTAAGATCGCCATACCCTCCTTGCTCTGCATATCATGACGGAACGCCCGGATGAAAGCGTCGCTATGCCCCGGCATATCGATCTCCGGGATCAATAGTACGTTATGCTCCTTGCAAAAGCGAACCAGCTCCTTTGCCTCCTCGATCGTGTAATATTTTCCGGGCATACGGCTCATATTGCAGCTGTCGTTCAGCATCGGAAAGATCTTGCTCTCCAGACGCCAAGCTTGGTTCTCCGTGAGATGCCAATGAAATACGTTCATCTTGTAGCGGGAAAGTACCTCGATCTCCCGTTTCAGTTCTTCCATGGAGATATAGCTCCGCCCTACGTCTTGCATGAATCCTCGTATGCGGAAAGCAGGCCAGTCGGTGATCTCGCAACCTTGGATGGAATATCGCTTCCCTTGCCGCTCGGTCAGTTGGCGCAAGGTTTGTATCGCCCAATAAGCTCCTTGCTCGGATACCGCCCGGATGGTTATCCCCCGGGAAGAGACGCTTAGTTGATAAGCCTCCTCGGAGTTGAGGGGGATTCCGTCCAATTTGTCAACCAAGGAAACCTCTATCTTGTATCGGCTGTCCGGTTGGACGCTTACCGGCAGCTCCTCCAAGAATTCCATTAGGATGGAACGGAGTTTCCCTTCGGAAGAAACCGCGATTTCCTTCGGATGGAACGAAGCGTTTGTCCGGACGTATTTTTGAGGCAAGGGCAATAAAACAGGATTCCGGGCCTGTAAAGACCCGGAAATGCCTATATATACAATAAGAATAAGATTCAGTATTGATCTCATAGATTGTTTCTCTAAGGAATAAGATCCGTTAGCTTAACGGCTTGGAAGGTCATATGCGCCACGCTTGACTCGTAGAAGATTCCAACCGTTTCCTTATCGATCATGGAGAGACAGGAATATCCCCAGCCTTCGGCCTCGTCTAATAAGACTTGATGCTCCGTAGGCCAAGTAAGTCCGCCGTCCAGACTCGCCTTGATCGTGATATGATTACGCCCTTTTGTCGTATTCGGGTTGGAGAAGAGTAAAAGGTCTTTGCCGGTGATGTTGTCTTTGGCGTTTACCTTGATCAAGCTGGCCATACAAACGGGTTCCTGCAAGGCACTGCGGCTGGAAGGATGCTCTGTCCATGTCTTGCCTAAATCTTTTGTCGTGGCTACGGCACGGCTACCGCCCCGGTTATCGCGCATATTTAGCATCAATACGCCCGGCTCTACCTCGGCAACTTGTGCCTCCGTGGTATTCGTGCGGGCTAAGTTATGCAGGTGCCATGTTTTCCCGCGGTCTTTGCTATACATAATGCCGGCGTTGGGCACACGGGTAGCGTCGATAAACTGGATCGGGAAGACCAAGGTACCGTCTTGCATCGTGATGCCTCGTCCCGGGCCTTGCAATAGGAAATACCAAGACGGGTCTTTTACTTGAGACGTGATGTTGATCGGTTCGCTCCACGTCTTACCATCGTCCTCACTTTTCACGAGCATAAGTTGGGCGGTCTCGTCCGGTGTCATTCCCGGCATGGAGTTCCACCAAGCCCGTTCGTTACCCATACCATGCGTCCATGCGGCTACTACCCAGATCGTATTGGTCTTTTCGTCTACCAAGATCGATGGGTCTCCCACGCCGTTTTGTCCGTGGGGCAGGCCATCCGTTTGTTTGAAAGTCATGGCTACTCGCATCGGTTCCCAAGTTTGTCCCTTATCGGTACTGCGGCTTACTCCGATATCGATTTTCTCTTGCAGGTCCACGCTGCTATTATAGCGAATATCGTAGACTCCGAGTAATGTTCCGTTATTCGTCGTCACTAATCCCGGGATGCGGAAGGCCGCCGATCCGTCATCCCCGGCTTGGCGTACGCCGATACCTACATGGCGTTCGTCCACCTTTCCTTTCCAAGTGATGTCGATCGGTTTGTTGTTGATCTGGGCGTTAGGCATCGTGGTCGCTACTTTTGCCAATAAGGAAGTCTCAGGCTTCATCTGGATACTTACCCAGAAATAGTTGATGCCTTTAAGCATCGGTTGCTTAGAGGTTAGTTTTACCGTGCGCGACAAGGGGGCGGTAACCTCATCTTGCCGTACGGAATAAGATTCAAGAGCCTTACGGGTATTTCCCGGTATATGGCTGGATATGTACGTAACGGGACTGAAATGTTCCCCTTTGCGGGAAGGAGCTTCCACTCCGCTATAAAATAGACGTATCGCTTGGATGTCCGACAGGTTGACTTTGTCTGCGAACTGTATCGTGATCTCGTTCAATACATCCCCTTTTTGGGCCGGTATCCGCATCTCGTAAAGTACATTATCGATCCGGTCTATCAAGATGGGGATTTGTTGCTCTCGCACATAAAGACTGTCTGCCGCAAAAGCCGTTTGTACGATGAAAAGAAGGCAGAAATACAGGAAAGTTTTTTTCATGATGTTTTTTGTTTGTAGGTTGAAATTAATAGATATGTGAATTCCAAAGGTAGCGATATTCATTCATATGAACAAAGCCCCTTTGGAATTCGTGCCAAAAACCTAGTTATATCCAATCGCCTTAAACCTATGTACGATTAGTATCCGGGAGTCTGTTTCAATGCGGTGTTGTTTGTTAAAACACTTTCATTGATAGGCCACAACAAACGCTCTTTTTGTGCTCTTGTGTACTTTAACACATAGTCTGTCCCGGCGCAACGAAGATCATACCAACGTTTCCCTTCGAATACGAACTCACGTAGACGTTCTTTTAAGACAGTTTCAATGGCTCCCTTGTCATCCCCGGCCATGTATTTATTGTCTGTATAGAAAGCTCCCTTATCGTTCGGATAAGCCAATTCACTCTTATGCGCATTGAAATATTCGCTGCCATAAGCACGTTCGCGGATTGCGTTGATTTCAGAAGAGATATCCTCACCCAAGAAAGCTTTGGCTTGAGCCAGTAGCAACAAGCAATCTGCGTAGCGATAAATAGGATAGTCATCATACCATTGACGTTCGTCGCCTCCGGCTAAGGTCATTCCCCTGAATTTGTAAGCGATTGGAGCGACATATTCCGTAGTTCCATTTTCCAATTGCTTGTAGATGGGTAATAAAGTTCCTTCCTTTCGAGTGTCTCCATCCCGATAAACTTTCCAATAGAAGTCGTAGTTGACTTGATAACGGATCAAACCGTTTAGGTTAAATCCGGAAACTTTCAAGTAAGGAGTTCCGTCTTCGGTGCAGTAGTTTGCCATGTATTCCTTTTGGGGAACCATATTGTTACGCCAGTTGTAACCTTCCCACATCAAGAAGTCATCGTCTTGCCCGCTGTGATAGGCGAAGATGATCTCTTTGTTCAATTTATTATCATAAGCGAAGACACTTGTGAACTCAGACTCTAATGATACCGCCGCATTTTGCTTTACGGATTCTAGAGCAGCCTTGGCTGTCGTGTAATCGCCGTTGCCGCCACCCATTTGGCTACCGCTCCACATATAGACCTCACCTTTCAGCATTTGCGTGGCGGCTTTAGACCAGTAATATTTGCCGTATTTATAGGAGTAGTCGTCTCCGAAAGCCTTCTCGGAACTTTCTATATCCTTTTTGATCTGATCCAATACCTCAGATGCGGGAGATGCGGCTTTCGCCAGATTATTTACGTCAATTTGGTCTCCTAATGTAGGTTCGGTCGTGATGATCACGTCACCCCATGAGCGTAATAAATGGAAATATAAAAACGCACGCAAACCGTAGGCCTCTCCTAGGTAATAGTTACGGGTCGACTCGTCTACCAAGTCTGTATCCTTGATTTTATAAATCATCAGATTTATCTGGTTGATGACGGTATATAATTTTCCGAAATCGGAGATACCAGTAAACTCTGCGTTGATCGTGTTGTAAGGCAAACGCTCAACACCTTGAGTTGCCTCCCCACCGAATGGTATATCACCATAAATGTCAGCTCTAGGCTCTCCCAACATAAACATATTATAGGAGTACTTACGGGTCAACCCATGTAAGCCTGTATTGAAGGCTTTGATTTGGTCCGCCGATTTCCAGTAGCCTGCGTCGGTAATTGTACTTACCGAATCTATGTCTAGCGAATCGCAACCCGCAAAAGAAAGGGATGCGGCAGCTGTTATAAGTGCTAAAAATATCTTTTTCATAATATCTGTTTACTAGTTGATGAATAATTAAAATGTTACGGAGACTCCTAATAATACGGTTCTCGGAGTTGGATAACGACCATCGTCAACACCCATATTGGCGGTACCGTTAGAAGAATCCTCGTATTTTATCAATGCCGGTTCCGGTGAAGTACCCGTATAACCGGTTATGTAAAATAAGTTCTGTCCCGTTACGTAGATTGAGGCGTTTTGCATATAGGCCTTGCTGATCCATCTTTTCGGTAAAGCCCAAGTCAATGTGATCTCACGGCAAGCCAAATAATCCGCTTTCTCGTAGAAGCGAGAACTGTTATTATCCGTATTTGCTCCTGCGTTATTGGAACGGGTGATATTTTTCTTACTCAACTGATCCGCATAGTAAAATTTAGGTAAGTCCGTATCCGTATTGGTCTCGGACCAGGTTTGCTTTACCATGTCGATGATGTTGAATGAACCTTGATATTGACCTAAAGAACGTGCCGCTAAGTCATTATATAAGGTATGGCCTAAGGCATAATCAAAACGTGCGTATAAGGATAAATCTTTCCAACTGATTGTTGTAGAGAAACCTCCGGTAACGTTCGGGAACATATTACCTACTTTTACGCGGTCTAATGTGTTGATGACACCATCCCCATTTAAGTCGGCCCAGCATACGTCACCCGGCTCGATCTGTTGTTTGCCTGTCTTATCAGCCAATGCGGCGTAAGCGGCTGGTCCGTATAGTTCGCCTACTGCGTCATAGCGGTTATTTGCGTTTGCTTTTACGTCATCCCAGTCCTTGAAGATATGGTCTTGCTTATAGCCGAACATATCACCTAGCTTTCCACCTTCCTGTAGACCACCTACCCAGACTTCCTTGCCTTGTTTCGGGTCCCATACCAGTTGACCGCCTTGTCGGTTCTTGTCGTTTCCATTCGTTGGTAATTTAACGACCTTATTGGCTACAGTAGATAAGTTGGCTGTTAATTCCCAACTCCATCCTTTTACATTTTCTAGGATATGTCCTTTTACTTCCATCTCGAAACCTTGGTTACGCAGAGTTCCCGAGTTGGTTTTAATGGAACTATAGCCTGTGTAAAGTGGTAAATCCAAGTCTGTCAGCAAGTTCTTGGTGGTACGGTTATAATAATCGAGTATGAAGCTTAGGCGGTTATTGAAGAAACCTACGTCCAAACCTGCCTCGAACGACTGACTCTGTTCCCATTTCAATCCACCGTTGATTAATTTGTTGTTATAGAAACCTACGCCGCTGTCGTAATTCTTATCTACCTGTGCGTATGTACCATATACATCATAATAACCCAATCCGTTTACATTACCATTAACACCCCAGCTTAAACGAGGTTTCAAATTGTTTATAATGTTCGCTAAATTGGATTCCTTGAAGAATGCCTCCTCGTGCATGTTCCAACCTGCTGACACGCCCGGGAAGAAACCCCAGCGGTTGTCGCTCAGTTTAGAAATACCGTCGTAACGAGCTACGACAGAGAGTAAGTAACGATAGTCGTAATTATAGTTTACACGGGCAAATCCGGAAAGGATGCGATAGCCTTCTTTCTTGGAGGTTGTCTTAGTGCGATTACTACCCGCATTTAGAGTCGGGATATCATCTGACGGTGAATTTTGGGTTGTAGCCTCAAACAAGAAATAATGATAGTTGAAATACTCGCCACCAACCATAGCCTCTAGATTATGCTTCTCGTTGAATGTGTCTGTATAAGTCAATGTCGTACTCAATTGTTGTTGATTCGACTTGGTAACTCTAGCGTAGGCTTCGCGTACTGTATTCGGGTTGGCAGCTGTCTGGAATTGATAAGCTTTATTGAATCTTTCTTGCTGGCCATCTACGTGATAGAGTGATGCGTTACCGTTCAATATCAATTTCTTTGGGATCAAATCGGCCGTGAATCCCATGTTGTAGGTATTACGACGGGTTCCATTCGTTTGCGTCATCTTATCTAAATAGTATTGGGGATTACCATCGGCTGTACCAATACCACTGGCTGGAGAGCCATCTTCATTCCACGGGTTCCAAGTCGGACGTTGACTTAATGTGCGATAGAATACGGAAGCGTTACTTAATCCGGATGCCCATAATTCCGGTGAGCGAGACCAAGTGTATGTAACACCTCCATTTACGGTCAAGAAAGGTAATACCTTATAAGATCCGTTTAATGTACCGGAGAAACGTTCATAGTTGGTACCACGTACCATACCATCCTCTTTGTAATAGCCTAAACTGGCGGCAAAGGTTCCTTTGTCATTACCTCCGGTGAAACTTAGATAATGGTCTTGTGTGAAAGAAGGGTCTTTGAATGTCGCTTCTTTAGCCTCTCCGGAATGATCCTTGAATAAGATCGTCTGAGATTCATCGTATGGATCTGTCATAGATGACCAGCCTTCGTTTGTCAAATGACGGGTATCGTCATTTAGATAACGGATATCATACAAATTATTTCCGATTCCATAACCGGCCTGATTGTCGATACCGCTACGTCCGGTTCTCTTGTAACCCAAACGATTATAGTAAATATAGTCTTCCGCATCAAGGAAATCGTATCCATAACGGGAGAAGTTTGCTCCACCTTTGAATTTATATGTAACTTGTGCTGCTCCTTCCTTACCTCGTTTCGTAGTTACTAAAATAACACCTCCATTCGCACGAGCACCATAGATGGCGGTTGAAGCGGCATCTTTCAAGACTTGGATAGACTCGATATCCGCAGGGTTTACGTCGGCTAAGGAATTACGTACGATACCGTCTACTACAACTAGAGCGCCGTTATCCTTACCTGTCAATGTGGCCCCTCCACGGAGTACTATGTTAGGGTCAGCACCAGGCTTTCCTGTCGTATTTACTACGCGTAAACCGGAAACCGTACCTTGTAAAGATTGTCCGGCATTGGCCATAGCTGCGTTTTCCAGTACGGCGTTATCCAATTTAGAGATAGAGGTTGTCAAGGTCGCTCTCTTTTGTGAGCCACCGTAACCGGTTACCACTACTTCGTCTAGCTGTTCGGCGTTTTCTTGTAGGATCACGTCTACTTTGGGCTTTCCGGCTACTGGAACTTCTTGTGTCTTGTACCCAATGAAAGAAAATACTAATGTGGCGTTCTTGTTGGATACGGTGAGAGTGTAATTACCGTCGAAATCGGTAATCGTTCCATTTGTCGTGCCTTTTTCAACGATAGACGCACCGGGGACACCCATTTTATAGGTATCCAGCACTGTTCCGGAGACTGTCTGCTCTTGTCCGTACATAAATGCCGGAAGTAGGAGCGCAAGCATTAAGAGCAGTAGATTCTTCTTCATAATGAATTACTTTTTTGTTGTTTATTTAGTTTATTGGATGAGATTAATTAGCATTCGTCGGTCATATTAGCGACTTTCGGACGTAAGAAGATCACTTGGATTAAAAGTGCGATGAGTACCAATCCGGCTAGCATGGCGAAGTCATGGCCAAGATTACCAGCGTCGGTAGATTTTCCTAGTATATCCGTGATGGCGGCTCCGGCGAATACACCGGTCATATTCATAATTCCATAGGCTGTAGCCCGATAACGGGGGGAGATGAATTGGCAAAGGATAGGCATATTATTGGCGTCGAATATACCATAACCGATACCGAAGCAAAGACCACCGCCGATAATCATCGGGAAGTTGTGCCCAAATCCTAGTAATAGGAGAGAGGGTATCGTTAATGCCAAACCAATGGCGCCTGTGTATACACGTCCCCGGACATTCCGCTGGATCCATTTATCGGATAAAATACCTCCGGCGATTACCCCTATAAAGGAAGAGATAGCGATCGTGAATGTAGATAACGGACCGGCCTCGGACATATCCAACGAGAGATTTTCAGCGAATAGGGTAGGGAGCCAGTTCTTTGTCGCCCAACCCGGTAAGCTCGGCGTGGCGAAATAAAGAAGAATGATCCAAAAAGCGATGTTCGTGAATAACATCCCTAATCCTTTAAACGCACCGGAAATCGGATTCTCTTTCGGATAATTTTCCAGTTTTACGGCTTGTTCCACATGATCTTTCTTATCGTGTAAGAAGATGATCAAGACCACGCTATAAGCGATGCCGATGATACCAAACCAATGGAAAGTCGTTTCCCACGTATAAGCGCTGGCCACCGTAGCTCCGAATCCTCCCAAGGCTTGGCCTACGTATAGACCTGTCATATGGATACCTACGGCTAATGACCGTGTTTTCTCTTGGTGATAATCTGTGATAAGCGATAATCCGGCAGGAATATACAGGGCCTCACTGACCCCCATCAAGGCACGTAGGTAATAGATCTGATTGAAATCCGTGCAATACCCCATCATCAAAGTCACGAAGGACCAGACAAATAAGCTACCCACGATTAGCCACTTCCTGTTTACCCTGTCTGCCACCATACCGGCTACAGGGCTCATGAATCCGTAGATCCAGAGGAAGACCGCCATCAAACGTCCGAAGTTCGCCGCAGACTATGTCATTCAACTTCTATTACAAATTCTTACAATTAAGATAGCTCCTTATGAAAAAATTTTATTTTATTACGCTTAGTTTTTGAAAAAACTTATTGTACCTTTGCCCTAATCACTCAATAAAGGTATAACCATGACAACTAAGTTCTTGCTCTCGTCCGATGACAATACTCGCAGTGGCCTTCTGAAAAAGAAGATCATACATTATTATATGGCCAATGGAGACGCTACTATAGCGGAGGTATGTAAAGAAATGAATCTCAGTATCCCCACCGTCACCAAGCTAATTAGCGAATTACAAGAGGACGGTTATATACTCGACTTTGGAAAACAAGAGACTAGCGGAGGGCGTAAACCTAGTATTTACGGGCTCAATCCCGTATCCGGCTATTTTGTGGGCGTAGATATACTGAAAGATCAACTGAATCTAGCCATATTAGATTTTAAAGGAGATAAGATCCGCATTGAGCAGAATATCCCTTATACACTCGAAAACACACCAGCCGCTTTAGACCATCTTTGCGAATGTATCAATGAATTTATAAACTCGTTGCCGATCCCAAGGGAAAAGATATTAAGCATTGGCATTAATATATCCGGACGGGTAAATCCTTTCGCCGGATATAGCTATAGCATTTTTTACTTTGAGGAGAAGCCCTTGTCCCAAATCCTTGAGGAAAAACTACATATAAAGATCTATATAGAGAATGACACCCGTTCCATGGCTTACGGCGAATATCTTCAAGGAGTCGTAAAAGGAGAAAAAAATATCCTATTCATCAATATATCTTGGGGATTAGGTATCGGTATCATCATAGACGGCAAGGTTTATTTCGGGAAATCAGGCTTCTCCGGAGAATTTGGGCACTTCAGCTTCTTCGAGAATGAGATTCTTTGCCATTGCGGTAAAAAAGGATGCCTCGAGACTGGAGCTTCCGGTTCTGCCCTATACCGTACCCTCCTTGAGCGGTATAAAGAGGGTAGCAACACCATATTGGCCAGTAAAATCGATGCCGGGGAATACATCGGGCTCTCTGACTTGATCGACGCTATTCAGAAAGAGGATATGCTATCTATTGAGATACTGGAGGAGATCGGTTTTAATCTAGGTAAAGGAATAGCCGGATTGATGAACATTTTCAATCCGGAACTGGTCGTACTGGGCGGCCCCTTGTCGCAGACGGGAGAATATTTAAGCCTACCTATTAAAAGTGCCGTCAGGAAGTACTCTTTGAACTTGGTAACCCGTGATACTCAGATCAAAGTATCCAAATTAGGTGAAAGAGCGGGTATATTAGGAGCCTGCCTGCTATCTCGATCTAAAATTCTAGGTATGATTTAATATGTATTTCAAAGGAATTAAATAAAAAATAAATAATTATTTCATTTTCTCGATAAAACACTACTGTATTATTAAATTATTTTATTTATATTTGCATCATAATTAAAATTAGAGGTTAAAACTCATAAAAATAACGCAGGTATGGATAAAATTAAAGGACTGATCGATGCTCCCTTCACTCCGTTCCATGAGAACGGGGAAGTTAATTACGAGCCAATTGAAGCTTATGCGAAACTTCTTGTGAAAAACGGACTGAAAGGCGTGTTCATCAATGGTTCTTCCGGAGAAGGTTATATGCTGACAGAGGAAGAACGCATGAAATTGGCCGAGAAATGGATGGAAGCAGCTCCGGAAGGCTTTAAGGTAATTGTGCACGTAGGTAGTACATGCGTTAAGTCTAGTCGTAATTTAGCGGAACATGCTCAAAAGATCGGCGCTTGGGGTATTGGCGCTATGGCTACCCCTTTCCCTCGTATCGGTCGAATTGAGGAATTGGTAAAGTACTGCGAGGAGATCGCTTGCGGCGCTCCTGCCTTACCGTTTTACTACTATCATATCCCTGCGTTTAACAACGCTTTCCTCCCTATGCTGGATTTCTTAAAAGCAGTAGACGGGCGTATCCCTAATTTCGCCGGTATCAAATATACATACGAGAGCTTATACGAATACAATCAATGTCGTTTATACAAGGATGGTAAATTCGACATGTTGCACGGACAGGATGAAACGATTCTTCCTTGCCTTGCGATGGGTGGAGCGCAAGGAGGTATCGGTGGTACCACAAACTATAACGGAAAAGAATTAACCGGTATCCTAGAGGCTTGGGCAGCCGGTGACTTAGAGACTGCTCGCGAGAGACAAAACTTCTCTCAGGAGGTTATTAACGTTATCTGCAATTACCGTGGTAATATCGTCGGAGGAAAACGCATCATGAAATTGATCGGATTAGATCTCGGCAAGAACCGTACCCCGTTCCGGAATATGACGGACGAAGAAGAGGCCGCGATGAAAGCGGAATTAGAAGCTATCAATTTCTTTGAAAGATGTAATAAATTCTAAGGTATGGCAGCGTTTGACAATTTATCTAATCCATCGGAATATCTAGCTTATTGGGGCAAGACCTATCGGAATGAGCTTCTTTCCAATATTCTTCCTTTTTGGATGAAATACGGACTGGACAAAGAGAACGGCGGTTACTTTACTTGCGTAGACCGGGATGGTACTCTGATGGACTCTACTAAATCCGTTTGGTTCCAAGGACGATTCGCCTTTATCTTGGCATATGCCTATAATCACATTGAGAAGAACGAAGAATGGCTGAGAGCCTGTAAAAACGGTATCGATTTCATCGAGAAACATTGTTTTGATACGGACGGACGTATGTTCTTCGAGGTGACAGCGACAGGCATCCCTGTACGTAAACGCCGTTACGTATTCTCCGAGACTTTCGCGGCGATCGCTATGGCCCACTATGCATTGGCATCAGGCGACAAAGGCTATGCCGAGAAGGCCGTGAACTTATTCAAGCAAGTATTGCACTATAAGAATACCCCGGGATTATTGGAGCCTAAATTTCGTGAAGGTCTCGTGGCGAAAGGCCATTCTTTCTGCATGATACTGATCGATACGGCGGCACGCATCCGTGAGGCTATAAACGATCCCATACTTACACAACAAATCGATGATTCCATAGCCGAGCTACGCCGTGATTTCATGCATCCCGAATTCAAGGCTATCTTGGAGACAGTAGGACCCAACGGTGAGTTTATCGACTCTATCGCCGGGCGTACCATCAATCCCGGCCACTCCATCGAGACCGCATGGTTTATCTTGGAAGAGGCCAAATACCGAGGATGGGACCCCCAACTAAAAGAGATGGGCTTACAAATCCTCAACTGGTCTTGGGACTGGGGCTGGGATAAGACGTACGGCGGAATCAACTATTTCAAGGATTGCAAAAACTTCCCTCCCCAAGAGTATTGGCACGACATGAAGTTCTGGTGGCCACAATGCGAGGCGGTTATCGCTACGCTTTACGCCTACCAAGCGACTGGCGACGCCAAATATCTCGAAATGCACAAACTAATAAACGATTACACATTTAATCATCTCCCCGACAAAGAATATGGGGAATGGTATGGCTACCTACACTTCGATGGTAGTCTCTCTCAATCTGCCAAAGGCAATCTATTCAAAGGTCCGTTCCACATTCCTAGAATGCTTCTCAAATGTAGTTTACTCTGCGACGAAATTCTTTCTAAATAACTTTATCTAAAATACTGAAAATTGGTCAATTGACATCAGGGGTCACAACCGTGGCTCCTGATGTTCTAAGGCTTTGTTTTCCTTTTTATTTTCCTCAATCAAATGAAAAATAAGAAATTATATCCTTGGATCGTAGTCGGTTTACTATGGGTTGTCGCCTTACTGAACTATATGGATCGCCAGATGCTATCAACCATGAAATCAGCTATGATGGTGGATATCGTGGAACTAGAGTCTGCGGCGAACTCTGTCACTCGTGACATCTGTGATAAACGCATAGGAAAGAAAGGATAATATTACACTAAAATC
>ENA-UESG01000078-UESG01000078.1-human-gut-metagenome-genome-assembly--contig:-NODE-78-length-113991-cov-27.298541_pt1 | contig 113991 bp, 105 predicted proteins | sample MGYA00243002_ERZ508003 | MGnify/ENA primary metagenome ERZ508003 (study PRJEB26167, sample SAMN06115514) | human gut metagenome | host: Homo sapiens | place: China:Shanxi | collected 2015-12-02... | reverse complement strand
GCTTCCACCTCTTCTTTCGTCCAGATGTGTCCTGTGGTTTGCAGGAGCATGATCTTCTCTTGGTTCTTCAAGGTCTTTTTTGTCTTTTCGGTATAGATGAGAACCATTCCGGCAAGGGTGGGGTCTATCTGTGCGTGGACTTTCACGCCCATGCACATCAGTAGGATTGTGATGAAAATTGCACGTCTCATATCCTGGTCTCCGTTTATCTTATCGTTGCAGCTCTGCGCCACCTCCGCATTGCCATTTGTGCCACCTCTCCGTTGTTCCGGTCCAGCATACCTGCCGTGGCATTGTTCCATACGTCCGTCATCGTATAGGTGCGGATGCTCAGGTAGAGCAGGTTGAGCTTCTTTTGGAATGCGGACAACTGGTCATTCAAAGCCCACAAGGTCTGGCTCCGTTCCGCTCCCGTCAGCATATTCTCCTTTCCACCTTTGGCAACGGCATCCCTAAGTAGGGAAAAGACGGTCACCAGTTCGGTCGCTGTCTCGATATAGAGGTTATTCATGCTCATGGAGGCGACAATGCCTTGCGGATTGTCACTGATGGCGTTCTTCAATTTGCCGAGGGATATGAAGATTTTAACACCGTCGTTGTACAGGTGTGTGCAGGCTTTCAGCGATGAAGCGAAACCGCTTGCCGTTTTGAGATAGCTGTTGTATTTCTTCTCCCACTGGCGCATCTGCTCGAACTCAGCCGCTATGGTATTCTGCAAAAGGGCGGTTTTCTTCTGACCGTCCATCTGGTCTCTGACCTTGGCGAGTGTCAACTCATTGCCCTCGGCCAATGCCACATACTCCAGCGGATTGGTGGTGACAATCTGTGCTTTCGCCGTGAACGACAGCACAAGACCGAGTATGACCGCTATTAGTTTAATGATTGGTGATTTCATAAATCTCTTTCCGTTGTTTGTTAAACTCTACACGCTCCCTGATAAGTTCCACGATGTCGGTTCGTTTGGGCAAGCCTGTCAAATCCAGTTTCGGAGTTGTCCTATCCATAGACAGTATAGTTACCGTCTTTAAACCGAAAATCTGCTGCAACAGGGTCTGGTGTTCGTGAAAATCCACCACACGATACAGTTCAATGTAACCTATGCTGCGTTGGAACACGCCATGCTCGGCTGTTAGTTGCTCGCTTCCGATACGATAGCGTATGCGTTTCAGATAGATGAGCCTATAAACCAACATAAGGGAAAGGGGAATAGCAAATAGCGTGGCTACGGGAGCAAGGGGTACATTCTCCATTCCTCCATACACCAATCCTATCGGGCAAAGCAGAAGCAGAGGTAGCTCATCAATAAAGAATTGCACGGTCTGCGGTCTAAGCGTTATCTCTTTGTATATATTGGAGTTCTGCATAACTTTATCTGTGGATGTTGGATTTTGACTGTATTTCTTCATTCTCAACGAAATTCCCTTTTTTATTGGACGGCACTCCCAACGGGTGAATCGCATCCTTGATGCTTTCAAGATATTCCTCGCTCGTTCTGCCGAGCAGGGCATCGTTCCAGTCTTTGTAGCATGGCATCAACGGGAACACCTTTATACGGTCGCTCTCAATGTGCATGGACTTTGCTATGGTTTGGAACTTCTTTACGAACTCCCGTCCTGCACTGTCGTTGTCGAAACACAGGTAGTGGTTTACATCCGGGGTGACGGACAACATTCCCCTTATTTGCAAATCGGTGGGTGTGCCTCCGGTGGAGACGAACACGCTGTCCTTGGCAAGCTCCGGATTGTCCCGAAAGGCATCACGGTGCAGTTGGTGGAATGCCATCGCGTCATAGCCGCTTTCAAACCAAGCCACGCCTCCTGCCTTCTGTAAGGGTTTTTCGTTGAAATTGGCTATCCATAGCCCCTCACTGCTGTTGCTGCCCTCGGCTTTTCCTTTGTAACTTCCGCTGCCGTCCATCTTGGAGCGTCCACGTTCCTCCAGACCGACAATCCTGTCCGGCTCTCTGGGCAGGACCAACGGAAAGGCAAGATTGGTGTATGCCAATCCGTCTGTCCTATGCTTGGTCGCCAGAAAGAAATTGTCGGCAAAAGCCCGCTGGGTGAAGATGTCAATGCCTCTGCTCTTGAAGTAGGGGTAAAACCGTTTGTGGGTCTCCCGATCTTTCACATCGAAACGGTGGATGTCGTAGTCGTCAAGTTTGAACGGACTGCTGTCCCGTCTGGGCTGGATGATACGAAAAGACCTGTCCTCAATAAGCTGGTTCAGCAAGCGGTTGCAGACAAGATTGACCAATCTGTCGGGAGAGACCCCGTTCCGGTGTTCTGCAAATTTTTCGGGAAACGCTTTGATAAAGGATATGACATTGTATAACTTTTGCTGTGGTGGCTGGAAACAGCATTTGCCGTTGGCGGTCACGATGAATTTGTCGCCGCGGACACGTGTGCCGTCGCTGTCCGTGCGGATATAGGACGGATAACGCAAGCCGTCACGTTTGTTCAAGTGATAGCCTGCATCCGCCAGAACGTCCTGGATATCCAGCCGTTGCAGGAAGTCGTCGTATGTCAGTTCTCCGTTTGCCATTTTTAGTGTCTGTTTTATTAAACTCCTCTCCGCATTTCTGCAACTTCCCGGTTCATCTGCGCTTCAAAGTTCCTTGCTGCCACATCCATCGGTGAGTCCACTCCCGGTTTGAAGTATGGACGGGGTGCATGACCGATATGTTCTCCATAAAACTCAGGACAAGGGTGGTGAAGTCCGTGGGCGACATCAGACATCACAACTGCTCCGGCGGCAAGTGCGGCAAATATCTTCGTACCTAACCCGCTGCTCATCTCAGGGCGGGTTTTCATATCCACCTCGTTGAATATCTTGGAAAAGAGCTTCATGCGGTGATAGTCATTGACCGCCATGAACTTGTCATACTGCTTCTGGCTGATTTCGTGGGTGATGGATTCCCCGTTGATGATGGCGGTCATCTTGTATTTGCCTTCCGTCTCTGCCGGCTGTACGGCAATGGCTTCCACTTCGACCTCCCGTCCGTGTTCTCCTTCGCGGTACCAGCCCTTGCTGTTGTTGATGTATGGCAGGTCACGCCCGTCAATCAAGGCTCCTTCCTGCGGTTCTCTGTTGTTGGTTACATCTTCTTGCAGTACCGATTGCTCGCTTGAATGCGGTGCGAGACTGTTGTCGGATTCCAGTGGCAGAAGTATCTCTTGCTTCTGTTGTCTCCGGGCGGTCAGGTCTTGTTCGACTTCGGGGTGCAGGGAAATACCGATACGCCCCGCGCTGTTCAGCGACTCCATCGTGATTTTATCGGAAAAATCATCCTGAATGACATGGTTCAGCGTTTCAAGCCGTTTCTCTGTCGGATGTTCCTCAATGGAGTTGGAGGTCAGCACGGACAGCTCTTCGTCTGTCAGGTCATAGACCATATCGGCACTGACCTTTTCCGATTGGACGGTTAATGTCCGGGCTTTCGCATCCACGATGATCCCGTGTGACGAAAGGCATTCCTGCCATTTCTCGTTGGAGAAATAGACGGGAGAGGTAATCAGCTCCTGGTAAGGCTTTGCCGGCTCTTCGCTTCTTGGCTTGTTTACCATCGGGGTGATGACGGCCTGCAAATCCTGCAATACATCCTGCCGGACAGGTTGCGTCTGTTCACGGGGCTGCTGATGTCCTTTGTAATAGAATCCGTAACAGCCGGATTGCATTTCACCGGGTTTCATGCGCCCGTCGGGACGTTCTGCCACCATAGGCGTTCCAGCATAAAAAAGCCGGCCACCAACCCTGCGCATGTGGTAGCCTTCCTGCTGCCTCGGAGTCCATCCCAAGAAAGGGGGTGGCATACCATACCTGCCGACCCTGCCGTATTCACCGATGCCGATATGGTAGCCATGCAGTCCCATAGCCACCCTGCCGTTAGCATTACGGGCATGGACAAAGTTGCGTGGCATGTAAAAGTCATCTTTCACGATTTCCGTAAAGGTATCGTAGGCTTTCTTGTTGGCGTAGTTCGTTCCCCAATCGGTGAGAGCACGCATCTGCTGTTTGCTGATGGTGTATCGCAATAATGGGGAGTCATGCCCTTGGACAACCAATTGGTAGTTGTCTCCCACAGGTACGACATGGGCTTGCATGCCGTTGCGCATCAGCAGATCACGCATTTCGGGCTGCAAGTCCGGTATCATAGGGTTTGTGTTACTTCGTATTGCCATAATGTGTTATGCTTCACCGCTTTCCATAGCGGCTTCTAATTGTTCGCTTTTGTAGTGGACAAACTGTTCGGCTGAGCTGTTGTCAATCATGAGTGAGTGCGTCTTGCAGTATTCCACAAGTTCCTCCTGCCATTCGGCTGAGAAATGATTGACGTAATCCAGCCACCCGTATTCTCCGCTCTCTATCTTCTCGATAAGAACTTCTTCGGGATAAAATGCGTTTTGTGCCATAGTCATAAGGATTGGAGATTATTTGTGAAGTCCTGCACCCATATTGCGCTGGGCACTCTTTTTCTGTTCGTTCCAGAGTTTTTCGGTGTACTGTTCTTCGGGTACATAGTCCAGGTATCCGTCATCGTCCATAACCCAACAACCATAACAGCCGAAAGTGTATTTGTCCCATTCTCTTTTGGTATGCTCGCTCCATTTCTTTGTATCGCCCTGGCAGAAGCGGATGCCGTCCTTCTCGTTCAGGTCAATACCGACTGTTATCGGTGTGTCATCCATAACGAAAGTTTGAGGCTCGCCCTGCTGCATCACATTGATTTCGGCATTGCTGAGTTTCAATTCTTCTGATAACACTTGGAGGTTTCGGGCGATGACCTGTGTGGGAACGGACATGACTTGATTGGTCTCAATGTCTATCTGCACAAATGCCTTGGTCTTTCGGCCGTCTGTTGTCAACGCATCAGCAAGGATGACCTTGCCGGAGCGAAGCTGTTTCTGCTGTTCCTCGTTGTACTTTTCCAGTGATGATTTATTCAGAACCGGGAAGAAGATAACATCGGCTTCTCCGTTCTCTTTGCGGACAAAAGCGAAACGACTGCGGCCAGTGACGGTGTTTCCGTTCTCGTCGGTTACTTTGATGGGCAGAACGGGAGAGTGCCTGCCGTGGCTGAGTTCTTCCAAGATGTGCATCGGAAGGTCTTCAATCATTTCTTGTGTGAGTCCGAACTGCGACAGGGTATCGTATGGCAGTTCTTCAAATTCAAATCGTACTTGTTTCATATTTTGAAATGATATTTTAATTATACTCTGGCAAAGATATGAACGAATACTTATACTCTGTGTCTGACCGCCTGAAATAGTGCGTTTATTTGAGATTATTTATGCTTTAAGTATGATTATATCTGCATTATCATACTCTAAACGTATTTTGTGTTATATTTTGGTGGATTCTTGCGGCGGGTTTCTGTTTGGTCGGAATACAGTGATTACTTTTGCAACTATGAATAGAACTGTTATAGCTTTAACGGCATTTCTGATGCTGTTTAACACCCATGCAAAAGCACAATTCAACACGCTCTCTTATCCTAATCCTCGCTATAAGGTCAGTGTGGAAAAATATGATGTTGCGCTCCAAAATGAAAAAGAGGCGACACCCGAAGATGTTACCTCTGCAATGATAAAATCCGTACCCGACAGCAGCTCGTTGTCAAGTACGGATTCTGTAAGGTCGGAGCAGGAGGCTCGATATCTGAGCGTATGCTATCCGCTCTTGCAAATCAAAGTCAATTCGCCATACGGTTATCGCAAAGACCCGTTCACTGGAAAAAGGAAGTTTCATAACGGCATTGACCTCCATGCTCGAAGTGCCCAAGTGTACGCAATGTTGCCAGGGCAGGTGATAGCTGTGGGACAGGACAAGGTGTCCGGGAAATATGTCACGCTCCGGCATGGAAATTTCACCGTCAGTTATTGCCATCTTTCACGGACATCGGTATTGAAAGGTCAGATAGTCAAGGCAGGGGAGGTGGTAGGCGTCACCGGTAATACCGGGCGTAGTACTGGGGAGCATCTGCACATCACCTGTAAATATAAAGGAGAGACAATCAATCCCTCCATTATATTTAGTTGTATCAGGCAAAGTTAATCAGAGTGCTGATTGTCTTTGATTGTGTAATCTGCGTCCCAATTACCGTGTCCTCCTCCTAACCATTTCCCTGTATATGCCCAATTCTCATAGTAATATAACCATTCTATTGCCCAATGAACAATAGTATTGGCTATTAACATCGTACTATTCCATTCGCCACAGTGAGGACTAAATAAACATAAGTGCTGTTTCTTACTATCGTATGTATGTGGAAGTTTTGTTGCTCCTTTTGCTAATGCTAATGGCTTTGGAGAAACCACATACACTGATGGATAAAATGTCTCATTATAAACAATCTTCAATTTGTATGTGTCGCTTATTGGTGTTGGTGTAACGTCGAAATACCATGTAAATCCGTGATGTCTTAAAATCCAATGTGAATTATTGAATTTATATGCACTCTTTAATGATACAACTTGTTGTATGGCGGTAAAATGCTTACTTCTTACCATAAAAGGAATTTCTCGCATTTAATGTTTTACCGACACTCCCAAGTACTCCACTCGCTGTGACCTTTATACCAGCATTAGTAGCCGTAGCCCTATGCTGTTCAGTAAGCAAATTAAATAGTTTCTTAGAAAAATCATCGCCGAATGAACGCCCTATATTCTCTCTTATCTGAACGCCAGTTCCATTTAGGATACTTTGAACGTCTAATTTTACTTGTTTTAACCACTTGAAGAAGTTCTCTTTTCGTTTTGTATGCGTAGGCCATTTATCCGCAAAATTCTCTTCTGGGTTTACAGGATTGCTAATAACAAAATTTTCGTTATGGTCTTTTGTTATGTAATTTCCCATCGTACTGATGACATTTACAAGTCCCTCTATGAGAGAGGTTTCTCCATTGTAAGCTCTTGCGGAAAGTGTAGTAATGATGATAGAGATAGGCTTGTCCTCATCATCTTTAAACATTATATCGCGGTGTCTTTTGAGAATCTGAACAATTCTTTGTAAAACAGATTTTTCCTTGACATACTTTCCTATAGGCATAATTGCTTCAACAATATTTTCTCTTTTCTCAGCTGAGTATTTACAACGATCAGCAAACCACATAGCATAACCATCAGGATTACTTTTCAACCACTCTGACACAAAGGTACTTGTCTCATAATTATCAGCTTTATTGTCTGTAATTCGGATTGAAATGTCATCCAGTTTTATGCTCGAAAAGGCTTTGTTCCTAACTTGTTCGAGGTTAGCATTGAATTTATTATCAGCAACACTTGGAAGAATATCCATATGGTAACGTTCATGCGCATTATCAGAGTTTTGACGATAAAGCAGTGTCCAACATCTACGACCTTCTTCTTTGTCTAGCATTTCGTGGTATGTGCCATGGTCTTTCAGACGTTGACCAACCATATCTTTGATATGCCTCTGAGTCCAATTTGGATGTTTCCCTATTAAACGATACACCAAGTCTACATCAATATCTCCATCTTCCGTTATGGGTTGTATGATGGTTCCAAGTCTCAAAGAGCCTTGTGGTGTAACTACCGGATGATAGTCTTTGAAATTCGGATCGTCTTCCAAGTATTTTCCAACAGCATTATAACTCATAGTAAGGTTATTAAACTGAGTCTCGGTAATATCAAGATTCTCAGCTATATCAAGGAACAATTTGTTAAATTCCTCTTTCTTTGCAAGGGATAATGTCTCTATCATTATTTCTTATTCTCGATTGTTATTGCTAATTTATCAATATTGTCTACCTGTTTATCAAAATCATATATCATTAATGGGCTATTGGCTTTTTGCATCCATACTCTTCCAAATTCAATTGCACAAGCGACAGGAACAGAAAGGTAAAGATGTAATGCTTGGCCATTGGATGCCTTTGTAATTTCATCCAAGAGTAATTCAGTCTTACGACCAAAATCATATAACTGCTGTCTTGACTTTAAAAATTCCGGATTTGGAGTATCAATCGTCATTTCCCAAATACTGGCATTAGGTTTTCGCTTCTTTATCCTTTCTGTGATAGAGAAACTTAGTGAAAGCACTAATACTGGTTCAGATTGAGTATATTCCGGTCTATTGATAATAAAGTCTGTATGTCTTTCCTCTGACAGCCATTGCCATCCACCAGAACGTTGTTTTTGATATATTACAACATCATGCTTATTATTCAATAAGGTTCCGAGCTTAACCAATAGTGGCATTGGGGCGAAGCCAAAAAGGGCTATGCGTTTATAATTCCACCTGTCGATTTTATCAAGTATCTTGTCTTTACAATTATATTCGATATTTTCAACTTCTCTTTTCCAGTATTCTTCCCATTCTTTTGCTGTAGGCCAATTACCTCCTAAGTCTATAGGCTCATCATTTACTGGATAAAAGTCAGGTAACAATGCTTCCTGAATTTGAGGAAAAGAAAAATCTGGTTGATGGTCTCCAATCTTTGAACCATAAGTAACGACATGGGCTTGTAAATCCTCTCCTAATGAGGTTAATCGGGTAATTCGATCCTCGTGTCTCTTTTTCATTTCAAAAAGCACGTTAGCAGTATATTTATTTCTTCCTTCATTGTCAATATACTTGTGACATTCCGGGCACATTAGCATAATGTTTTTAGGGTCTTTAGCTAATGCCTTTGACAAATCCTTATCGCCACGGGGACCATTTTCAGAGTCAGCAATGATATGTGCATATTCTGAAATTTTACATTTATCAAGGGTTACATTATGTTTGTATAGAGGTTTATTGCAACCCTTAAATTCACAACGTCCGGCAGCTTTCCACCAGATCTCATGCAAAATATCTTTAGGTATATGTGTATTACTCATATTATCAATATAACAACGTATATGCCAATGAAATAAATATGGAAATATTGTCAGTTTATTTACTGCATTGAATCAATATTTGGAGATATTATGACCAAATGTCACAACTTAATTCTCGGCACTGTCAAGTAAGTTTTTATCAGCTATTGCTCTGGCTTCTTCGAACTTCTGTTTCATTGTCGGATTCCCACGTGTAAGTTTCTTGATAGATAAGTCATCAGTGTCGTTGTTAGCCAATCTTAGGTAGTTTTCCGAACTTAACAAATCCTCTTTCATCTTCTGAAGAGATTTTATGGTTTTGTCTATTTCTTCTACCGCCTTATTGAATTTATCACTTGCACGTTGATAGTGGTTACCAAATCTATTTTTGAAATCAATCAACTTGTTTTCAAAATTTGTAACATCGATGGATTGCTGGCGAGCAGTGATAAGTTCTTTTTGATATTCAATACTTTTTTGAGATGCTTGTGCAAGTAAAGATATCAAAGGCATGAAGAACTGTGGTCGAACAACAAACATTTTGGAATATTTATATGATACATCAACAATGCCCTCGTTATAGAAATCATTATCTGGTTCAAGTAATGTAACGAGAACGGCATATTCGCAACCTTTGTCTCGTCTGTCTTTATCCAATTTAGCAAGAAAATCTTCATTCTTATGCTTGGTTGCTGTTTCATCCATTTCGTTCTTCATCTCAAACATAATGGAGATGTATTCGAGTCCATCAGCATAGTCTCGGAAAATGAAGTCACCCTTACTACCATGGCTTGCATCATTGTCTTTCTCAAAGTATGCGTTGGGAAACATGGTGGTACGAACACGGTTAAATTCATTGCTACAATGAACTTCCAACGACTCACCAATCATTTTGGTAGACAATTTAGCTTTGAGATCTTTATAATAATCTACCAATTCCTGCTTTTGTTTCAGTTGACGCTCATAATCTTCTTTAATGTTAGCCTCACGGATAGTTGCTTCTTTTTGCTTGACATCAATCTGACTACGCAATTCAATGAGACTATTCTCTTTGGCCTGAATGATGTCTTTCGCCTTGTTTTGCTCTTCAAGGACTGCTACACGAACCTTATTGTCATTCTGCTCAATCAAAGATTTCAGCTTAACAATCTCTTCATTAGCCTTTGAGCGTTCTGCATTAATTTCTAATTGCTTGGTTTGGTTGAAACTGTCCAATTGAGCTTTTAACTTTATGATTTCGTTATCTCTCTTAGAGAGTTCCACATCCTTAGCATTCAGTTTTCCCTGATAATCATGGGTGATTTTAAGAGATTCTGCCTCTTGTTTAATATCGTTCTGCTTCTGTAATTCTGCAAGACGAGCTTTTACCTCGGCATCAAATTCTTGATTTTTAACTTGATTTACAATTGAAGCGTAATCGGCTTCATCAACTGAAAAAACACTACCGCACTGGGGACATTTTAACTCTTTCATACGTTGAAACTGGTTTGAGGATACTAATCTTCGATTTATATGTTTGCAAAGTTATACTTCACCTGTGCATTCTTTTTGCATAGTAAAAATAAATTTCGCAACTACTTGGATTTTACTAAATCCCAACCGGCATCAAATGCTTTGAGAATACGGCCACGCAATTCCCGCTCAATTATCACATCCTTAAATGGATTTTTCACTTGCTGCCCAGATGTGGCGTTATGCTAAATAAAAAAGATGTTCTTCTATAGTGGCTAATATGTTTGATGCCATTTCAACCCACAATCCATGCAGACGAATCCTCCATCATCTGTAGGACCTATAGAAAGACTTCCACATTGTGGACAGCAGACTGGAGGAAGGTCAGCACCACTGTGAATAGAAGATATTACTTTTCTTTTAGATTTCTCTTTATCCAACTTTTCATCCACCCCTGTTGTATAGTGATGAAAAATAAATCCTACGACAAATAAAGAGACAGCCACAAACATATAAGACAGACCTTCATTTAAATTGAAAACAGAAATAGCGAGATAAGATGAAATAAATAGCGTACAAAAGACAACTGCTAATATAAACAAGCACCCAAACTTACTATATGCAGAGTAAACCCAAGTTTGTGTTCCGTCTTTAACTGGCATTTTACTCACGAGGTTCTTTTCTTCACCTTTTTCTGTCTGCTTGTCAGTGTTTTTATGCTCAACTTTTAGGTTCACATTTTGAGCCTTTGAAAGAAGTCTTCGTATTACAGCTATGTCTTCTTGCCGATTACGGATCAAACGTTTACGGCTATCGTGCTTTAAGTCAGTGTATGATATTTCAACCAGTTGAATGCCATGCTTTGGCAGAACATCCCTACGTCGCTGGTCGTAAACTTTTCGCTGTTCGTCACGGCTTACACCACTCACAGTGGTTTTCTTGTTAAAGAAAGCAACCGATTCTGTATGTTGTCGTTCCTTATATTCCACAACCAGTTTCAAATTAGGGTAATATGCATCTACAGGAAGTTTTTTGCCAGGCTTTCCATCTCCACGCAAAAAGTCAAAAGTCTGCTGCCTTGATGCTTTTAGACCAAGGATCTCATCGCATAAATCGAGGACATAGTGCTCATCGCTATTTTTTCTTGATGTCATATTTCTGTTATTTAAAAAAAATAAATTTCGTAACTACTCGGATTTTACTAAATCCCATCGATGCATGACGGAATACAAAGCACATTCCATAGGGATGTTTTCTAGGTCATGATATTTAAAACCATCAGGTTTTTGATAGTGGGTAATTCGATATGTGCCATCGTTATGCTGTGATAATATGAAACGGGCTAGCAGGACAGAACTCCTGTAAACATAAATCCAACCATTGTCGAGATAGAATCCATAGCGGTCGTCCCAACCGGTATCAAATACTTTAAGAATACGACTACGCAGTTCTTGGTCAATTACCACATCTTTAAAGGGATTTTCACTCGGTGTCCAAGTGTGACATTCGACGTTAATCAAGGCTCTATTCTTAGGAAAGAATACTCGACAATTTTCTTTGTGTTGTTTAATTCGTTGGATAATATCTGCATGCTCAGCAATTATGGTGTCTGGTATGTTGATGTAATTATACCAGTTTCCTTCCGGCTTGTATTTCTTTTTGAGAAACATCATATCGCATCCATACATCGCCTCTGCAAAAGCTCCAGTGAAAATGGCGTTTACCCGCTTGTCGCTTGGTAGCTTCATGGTATTATGCAAGGCACTGGTGTAGTCAAACGCTTGAAGGAAAGCTCCCCATGTGCGAATAAGTGTGCTGAGAATTCCTGATTTAAGTTGCCAGTTATTACTCTGGACAAAAGACTGAAAAGTTCCGATAAAATCCGCATTTTCTGCCTCTTTCTTGGTCGCTCCGTGCCGCAACGCATGAATGATTTTAGCCATAAAATGGGCTGCATACAACTCCTCTTTCTCGTCATACAGACAATATTTGTGAATCGCACTTTGCAAATCATCCTCGTTTTCAAACGCCCACCCGACAGCAATGGCTCTTACAACTGTTTTTATCCTTTCGCATCCCCAACCTTCAAAAACAAACAGTTTTCTGTATTCTTCGACTGGAATTTGAGGGTTTTGAAGGAGCGCATTGCCTGCTATCAAAAGTGTTCGGCCATAATCCGACAATACCGCAGACTCGGAAATAAGTTGTGGATAAAATTGGTCGTGGTCATTTTCCCATGTCCAAGCTGCCAAATCACCAATAATCGCTCCAAGCATATTGATTTAAGTTTTAGAAACAGTATACATCTTCGTACCACTTCTTCCAAGCAGTTAATTCTGTATGTGCTGAGTTTATTATTTTCATTACATCGTAGTTTGTAAATGCTGTAAATATTGGTCGGTTGTTAGTTAATTCCCTATATTGTTCGATTGACTTGTTTAACATGGAATTTTTGGCATGATGGCAAACAGAGAATGTGACATTATGGTATATGCCATTTTCTTTTAAAGCAAAGCCAAGCAGTTGATTCCGCCAAAGTTGATTCAAACCCTCCCGAAACGGACAACCTGTCATATTTGTTCTTCCCAAGAAGTTCTCAATATTGTTATTCAGATAATCCCAGTATTTATACCCTTTTTGATGATAATAACACTGGCGGGGATTGTCTGCTATGCTTGTCAATGTGCAGTTTTCGCAATCCGACTTTAGCCCGTTTGCTCGACTCTTATATCCGCCACACGTTGTAAATTCTTTTTCGCTGAGTTTATGTTCAATCAGCCAAACGCATAACTGATTTTTTGTATTGTAATAGGCTATGGCAATATCAGCATCGGTACCGGCTTGAATGGAATGATCGTTGAGAAGACCTTTCCCTTGTTTGATGTCCTGCCCCCAATACTCGAAGCAAAAACCATTGAACAACTTGTCTCTTGCTATTCTTTCAAAATCGGAAGGGCATCCCGGAATCTTTGACAAAATCTCATCAGCGGTTTTAGAGAGCAATATCGGCATAAATAAGTTCACGCAAGCTGTCTGGGAACTGACGGCATGCCCCGCAAACTTATGAAATTTATATGCAAAGGGAGTGTTCTGCATTTCTTCCCATTTTGCCGCAATAGCAGGAAAAAGCATCGTGGGAATAGCACTTTCATGTGGAAATATTGCATCGTATTCATTCCCTTTGTAAAGGCCTCGTTCCGAAGTAATGTTTTCACGTTTCCAATCTATGATGTGGCAATAAATGTGTTCCTGCTCTATTGTCAAGCTGCTTGGAATATAGTATGCTTTTCCGTCTATAATCTTTTTCATGATTTATTTTTTTATGTTCCATGAAATACAGTGTAAGGCTCCGCCATCCTTGGCCAGCAGCCGACAATCTATCTGACGTATGCGGCAATCCGGGAAGGCGTCTTGTACGTATTTTTTAGCCTGCTCATCTTCTGCTATGCCGAATTTTGGTAAGATGATATTGTTTCCTATCTGTAGAAAGTTGATATATGCCCAATTCCATTCTGGTTGGGGATTTTCAACATCAAATAGCATTTCAGTAACTTCATATCCGTTCTCTTCAAGCTTATTACGTATTGCAATTGCTTCATCTTTATCAGTTTCACGATGATTGCTCATCAAGATGCGATTACCTCTACAGTATTTTATAAATCCATCGGAATGGCCATATACATCAGCTTCTTCATCTCCTAACTTTCCGGTTGCGTGCCAGGGAATAATTACAATTTTATGTTCGAAAACTTCTTCAAGTCGATGTAGAAAATCTACATCACCAACTTCTATTTTGTTTTCAGTGAACACCTTTTCGGTCATAACAATTTTATCGCCGCACAAAACAACATTACCTCCGTCTATTATAATATCCGTATTGCGACAGCATTTTATGCCTTTTTTACAGCATGCAGTAGTACAATCGGTAATATATGGCCGATTCTTTTCTATTTGTATTAAATAATCCGGTTCGTATTTGTACTTTAGAAAAGCATTCTCGTCTATCTGGATAGGCATAAAGTCTCGAACCCAAATATCCTTTGTATCGTATATTCTTTCGTAAAGGATTTCTAATTCGTCGAGCAACGAAGTCAGTTCCTGGTAGAAATCCTTAAACTTCTTCCATTCATTCAGCTTGCTTGAAAAGTAAACGATATTCGTGTCTTTGTCTTGTATCATGTGAATTAATTCAATACTTGATAAAAATATTTTCAGTCCATGTCATTGAGCAACATCCTCAATTTGAGAGAGGCATCTTCTGACAGGAATGCTTCCGGTTGATTTTCATTGATTTCCTCGTATTCAAGAAAAACGAGTTGCTCGTTTGGGATAAGGATTGGACCTTTGACATTTGTAAAAACAAAATAGCAACAATCGTCAACGGCATGCAGACTTTCCTTGTCGTCAACAAAGTAGGAAGCATCGTCATCTCCAACGGCTATACAATACATCAAGTGTAAAACAGTTTCATTTTTGCCTTTGTGTAGAAAAACCACTTTGTCACTTTTTTCCGGCAATTTACGTTCCCAAGGCGGAAATCCGCCCCAACGGAAATAGACACAGCCTTGAATAGATAAATCCGAAATAAATTCTTGATATTCATTGTAATCCAATTTCCATGCTCGGAGCAAATTACTTGTGTCTTCGACATCCTCTTCGTTCTTGCTGACAAGGTATATTTTCATGTACAAGCTGCCTTTGTGAGGATTAGTTCCTGATATTCGGCTCAATTCGCACTCGAACGCATCCGCCCAACCCAAATCCAGCATATTGGCGAGATGTTCATTATCGACACGGGGAACATAACCCAAAATGAAATCAAAGTCGAAATCATCAGGATTGCCGTCAAAGTCATCGGTCAATGCTACGGCAACGGCATTTTTGTCGTGCCGATTATTCTTTTGTCTGACCAAAGCAAGTTCAGCACCTTCATATAATTCATCCCAAATATCATTAAGGTGGTGGAATGTCGTTCCTGCAATCTGGCACTCCTTGTATAAAATACGTTTTTTATATTTGTAAATTTCTGGTGGCGCAGGCATACCCATTGTGACTTTAATAGTTTCCGGTTTTTCCTGAGGAATAATATCACCTTGGAGGATTTTAATGTCGGAATTTTCCGAATCGATATTGGCCTCTTCTGTCTGTATTTCAATATTTAAATCAATATCACCAATACCTCGCTGTTCCAACTGCTTTTGAAGTTCATGCAACTCAGCATCACATCTGGGGCATGTGCCCAGACAATCTCCAGTGTGTGTGCATTCAGTCGGGTTATATTCTAGGTTATATCGCTCGGCTATCTGTCTTCTGATGGCGCGAAGCTTTTCGCATTTTTCTTTTCCTTTGCTCATGGCCTTTTCGTTATTCATGATGTTTGATTATATATTGAGTTGGAATGATGTTGGAGAACTCAAAGCGAACATTTATCTCTTTTACAGTTCTTTCAGCATCATTTTCGGTGCTAAATCCCGGAATAATTGGCACTTTGATAGTTATTCGTTCATTGGGGACGCATTGTTTCAGTGAAATTAAATGCTGCTCTACCGCGGATCGCACATCGGTATAAGCAAAATATACTTCCGAATCCATAGATTTAATGTCCACAAACCAGTAATCCACTACTTTGCTCAATCTGTGAATAACATTGTAGGAACAATGCAATGATGTTTCGAGTGTAATTTTCCACTTGTCGCCGCACAAAGATTTGAACTCCTCGATAAATTCCGGATATAAAGTCGGCTCTCCGCCTCCAAAGCAAATACCTCCGCCTGTTGACTGAAAATAAAGGTTGTCAATTTTAACCAAATCATATAACTCTGTCGGGCTGAGCAACATTACGCCTTTTTGCAAATCCTGTCCGTTATTTGTATGTATTGGCTCGTGGCATTTCTCGTTAAGGCAATACTTGCAGCGAAGCGGACAGCCCATGAATGTAACCAATGTGGTTATTCCTGCGCCGTCAGTCCCCATACGGAGACGGCTAATGGCAAAAATAGGCGCTTTGTTAGTATTGCTTTTCATTTACAACTGATTTTACTGTGTTATGGCAATCTTTATCACCCCATCGAGGCGGTGCTCGAAAAGGTGGTAAGCCTCGGCGATGCGGGAGAGGGGGAAACGGTGGGTGATGAGCGGAGTGGTGTCAATCAGCCCCTCTTTGATTAGGTTCAGTATCTCTTCGCAGTCGCAGCCATCCACGCCGCCGGTCTTGAATGTCAGATTTTTACCATACATCTGCGGCAGCGGCAGCGTTTGCGCCTCGTCGTAAAGCGCAACGACAGTGACGATGGCATTTGGCCGCGCACATTGCCACGCCAATTGGAATGTATCCTGTCCGCCGGCAACCTCTATCACCCTGTCTGCCCCGTCGTGGTCGCTGTTTCTCGCCACAAATTGTCGGCACTCTTCGGGCGTTGTTACCAGCACCTCAGGGTAATGCTTCCTAATAAAATTGCACCGTTCTTCCGACTGTTCACATACGATGATGCGTTTAGGCTGTTTAAGCATCACGCACAGCAGCGTGCATATTCCCGTTGGTCCGGCTCCGATAATCAAAACTGTGTCATCGTCTGAAATTTCGCTGATACGCGCCGCCCAAAATCCGGTGGCCAATATATCACCCACGAACAGAGCCTGCTCATCCGTAACTCCGGTAGGGATGCGGTTCAGTCCTTGATTTGCCAGCGGCACACGCACATACTCCGCCTGTCCGCCGTCAATTCTGCACCCTAAAGCCCAACCGCCATGAGGCGATGTGCAGTTGTTCACAAAACCATGCTTACAAAAGTAACACTCTCCACAAAATGTTTCTACATTCACTGTTACTCTGTCGCCGACTTTCACGTTATGTACATCGTTTCCGACCTCTTCCACGATGCCCACCATTTCATGCCCGATAGTCACACCCTTTACGGCACGAGGCACGCTGCCGTGCTTGATGTGAAGGTCGCTGGTGCAAATGCTGCCCAAAGTCACCTTCACAATGGCATCCGTCGGCTCCTGCAAGCGTGGTCTCGGCTTGTCAATCAATTCAAACTTTCCGTTATCAATATACGTGTATGCTTTCATTTTCGTAATGCTATTAGCAATATGATACGTAAAAAATCAACTGTTCTTCTCCTTTATTTTCAACTAATATAGAGGATGGCGATTTATCTTCATATTTATTGTTGCTGAGACAAACATAATCTCCTTTTACCAATGACAATACCTTTTGGGTCTCACCACAAGAGTTTCGCAATTTACGTCCTCTTTTACAGGATGCTGCCATCCCTTCGCCCTGTAAAATGGTTATCCATATAGTATGTTCACATACTATCATTTGCCGTCCATGTCTCTTGTTTATATAAAATATACGTTTCGGATAGCCGTCTATAGAATCAATTAAATCACAATACTGGTTACCGCTGTTTTTATCAACGCGCTTATCTGCCTTTTGTAAAATAACAAACAATTCTTTATAGTTCCTCAATACTCCACGATGTAAAAAACCAACATATTTTAAAATATAGCGAGAGGGGTCAATAAAGAAATTATCCTCTTGGCTAAAGGCTTCAAACATAGCCGTTTCATATCTCAATATTTTAGAACCCATGTTTCTGATTGTCAATCCATTGTCGTAAACAAGTACTTCCTCTCCATAGTTGTTGATAAAGCAATCTCTTGATTGCCCGAAGGTTAATCTGAGCATAGTATAAATATCAATCCAACTATTATCGGGAAGTTCTCGAGCTTTTTCGGCCATCTTGATTGAAATCAGATGTAAAAATTGTTTTGCATTCACAACCTACTCCTTTATCAGCTTAAAATCAATCTGGTAACGATAGAAATCTATATTAGAACATACTGATAATGCTCGTTTCAGCTTGTTGTCGGCTTCAAGACCTATGATAAGACCTTTTACTTGTTGGTCCTTTTCAAGCAGTTCATCCTGCACAAAACCCATATATCGTTGGATTTGACCGACAACGACATCTGATGCTCTTCCTCGTTTAAGTTCAATAACAAGCATCGTCTTTTTGTCTTTGCTTATTGCCAATATATCAATCGGACCGGTATCGGTGGGATATTGCTGTCCCACCAATGCACCTTCTTCTTCGTAGATATCATACTTTTTGCCCAATTCAGTGTATCTCCAGTTTTTTACGAGAAAATCTTCGAGATGCTTTTCTAAAGCGAACTCGGAAACGTCTTCAACATCTGGAGTCGATGCTATGATTTTTGTGGGAGATTGTTTGTTTATGAAACTGTCAATTTCCTCGCTGTAAGAGGATATGTCACAGCAAGTTCCGATAGAACCTGTTGAACGCTGTAATGCTTCGCTCATTTCCGACCGCTGGATTACTACAGGAAGCCACTCGACCTTTCTCCTATGGGGAAGTAGTTCTCCCGGCTTGTAGTAATAGTTCCCGATAATCTTCCCGACATAGTATTCGCCTTTTCCATTTGGCGACAACACAATATCGTCAATCTGCAAGCCCTTGCATACTGTCCATAAATTTCCACAAGCTAATCCTGCGGCAACTTTTGTCTTACCCTGATGGTTTTTTAGCCAAACTGGTATGTATTCTTTATTGAAGTCGTGCCAATCTTCGTGTAGATTGTTTGTAAGATCTACCTCATTGAGAAAGTCAACTCCAATAAACTCCTCTGATTTACACTGGTCGGCATAACATCCGGCCTTCCCCAACATTATTCTATTATATTTCTTTGCCATAGCATCTACTTATCTATATCGTAAATTTCTATATTGGTGCAACGATGGCCTTTAAGTCCGACCATTCCTTTAGCAACCAATTCCATTGCGAGGTCTTCGGCATCGCTACCGCTGACAGCTGAGACTTTCAGAGTCTCTTGCTCGTCAAGTTCGGTGGTAATGTCTAACTGGTATTGGTGTATTACAGAATTGCAAGAGCTTTTTAATGCTCTTTCTGCCATATCAGATGTCCATATGATTTTAGATATCGGTGCCTTGCGGATATTTTTTAGCATTTTTACCTTTACTGGGGCATCTGATCCGTCAGGATTTACTTTCCTAAACCGCTTACATCCGCATGAGCAACACCATATTGGAGGACGACGTGGAATGTTATCGCCACCCATAATGGCGCTCTTGCGATATTCAAGCATGAAATCTGTTTCGGTCATATCACCTGTGCCATAAACAATCTCTACGACCTCACTACCGCAAACCGGACATTTTGATGGCTTGTGTGTCACATCGATGATGCGTGTTCTTGTATTATTTGGCATACTCATATCATTTCGCTATTTTTATAATACACCGGATAGCTCCAAGTCTGTGATATTGTTGCCAACGACAAATAGATACATGGAGGTAACTACCTTTAAAGCTGCGTTTATCTCTTCCTCTGTTGCATTTGGAGACAGATGTGCTTCATCGTTTCTCCACTGGCGTAACAAATCAAGATATTGACAGAACTTTTGACCACTCTCGTTAGTGTCGTATTTGAGCCCTTTCAAGCACTGGAATGCGAATATACATTCGGCCAATCCTGGAGATTTATCAGGAGTTTTAGGGTTACTGGGCACTTCGTCATTGTTGATTAGGTAATACAACTTTTTCAAGAAGGCTTCATACTTTGCGACCAATGAATTGAAGTATGTTCGTTTTTCCAATAACCCGATAGAGCTGTTGGTATAGACGTTGTTCAATGCGGTTTTTATTAGACCGTCAACTCCATCTAGTTGTGGAATGCTGGCAGCATTCAGGACAAAGAAAAATGTATCAACAATCTCTGTCAGACTACGCAGTTTGTTTTTTAAACACTCAAATTCTTCCTTCAATACATTGCATAGAATCTCTTTTAACTCATCTTCATTGTATGGGATACTGGAGTTTCTTGCGGTTCTTTCAGCAAGGGCATCAACAAATTTACGCATGAGTGTCAGAGAGAAAGCCTGCTCTTTTTCAAGTATTTCTGCGAAATTGTAGTATTTCTCTATTTCCAGAGCTACTTTTTCGTCAAACTTTTCACGGACAATATTGATTAAGATGTCATAGTTGTTACCTGCGTGGAAAGCATCTGTTACTTCAGGATCTGAAAGTATGGCATCCCAAATCTGACGGAGTATCTTGTCATTCTCGTTCAATAATCCTGCAAATGGGCTGTTGGCCATATCCAAGATTTCTGAGACAGGCAATTCGTTGTCCGGTTTCTTTTGCCCGGGTTCGCCTATTCTGGACGAATGGAGTGTTTGTTCTTCGTCTTCCAATTCCAATTGCCCTTCATACGACATTTGGATGCGCAACTTGTCAAGGTCAATCAAGTCCAGAATCTCCATAGGAAGAGTCTCCTTGGTATAAGGCAGGAACTTATAGAAAATCTTGCAGAAGATGTAGAATCTCTCCAAGTCCGGGTCTGTAAAATCTATCAGTTGAGCCAAGAAGCCATACTGGCGAACATAACGTGAAACGGTCTTGCGATAGCGGTCTTTCTCTTTGTCTTCAAGAGGCATAACCCTATCATCAACAATTCGTTTCAAGATTGTCGGTACACCGTTAAGTCCGGTCTTTGTAACCAATGCTTTGGCAACTGCTTCGACTTCTGATTCATTAAACAGATTCCACTTTTCGATGTCTTGTTTGAGTGTATAGATACGCTGTGTATCTACATCTCCTTCAAGAGTAGTTTCAGTGTAATATTCTTGAAAAGCTTTCTGAACTTTCTCATGGTCGTTCCTGAAGTCTATGACCATGGTGTCTTCCTTGCCGGGATAACAGCGGTTCAGACGAGATAGTGTCTGAATGCACTGTATGCCACCGAGCATTCGGTCTACATACATTGTATGGAGCAATGGTTGGTCAAAACCGGTTTGGAATTTTTCAGCGACAATAAGAATCTTGTAATCATCTTCCTTGAATTTCTCTCTGATTCCGTCATCAAACACATTGCCGTCATTCATGTTGGCTTCTGTGCATTTTCGTCCGTGGCTGTCTTCCACTTCGCCGGAGAATGCAACCAAGGTCTTGATTTTACCATCGTAGTTGTCCGCGATGAGTCGGTCAAGCAGACGTTTGTAATCTGCGGCAGCTCGTCGTGAATCACAGACAACCATTGCTTTGGCTTTATGTCCGATTTTGTTAATAGAGTGTTGCATGAAATGCTCCAAAATCATGTGAGCTTTACGCAACATGATGTAGGCATTCTTGTTCAGTTCGCCATATATGACCTTCAGAGCTTTCTTTTCTTCAAACAGTTTCTTTTGGTCTTCTGTCGGATTTTTCTCTATCAGTTCAAACATAGTGAGGTAACTTTTGTAGTTGGCCAGCACATCGAGTATGAACTTCTCGTCAATGGCTTGTTTCATGGAATAAAGGTCGTGAGCCTTACCCTTATCCGGACCCTCCTGTATGCCGAAAAGCTTGTAGGTTTTGTCCTTAGGAGTAGCGGTAAAGGCAAAATAGCTGATATGGCTCATCATTCTTCTCATGACTTGCATGTAGGCGAGTAGGGCATCAGTCTGATCTTCATATTCATCCGGGTTAAAATCAGGCATTTTGCGCAAATCTTCGTCAGTAGAAAGGGCATTCACAAGATCTTTTGCGCTCTCGTTACCTATAGCTGTATGCGCTTCATCAACAATGATGGCGTATTTTCGTTGGGAATCGCGCTTCAAATCCTTTAATGCGAATGCAAACTTTTGGACAGTAGAAATGATGATTCTATGTCCTTCATTAAGTGCAGTTGCCAGATTTTTTGAACCACGACGAATGTCTTTCACCGTGCCGGCAACTGTCTCGAAATTGATTACGTCATCAGCCATATTCCTATTGAGCACAATACGGTCAGTGACCATGATGATGCTATCAAAAATTGGAGTATGGTTTGCGTTTGTCATATTCGCAAGTTGATGAGCAAGCCATGCCATAGATTTTGTTTTGCCAGAACCTGCCGAATGTTGAATCAAGTAGTTATGTCCAGGACCTTCCTCTGTTACCATTTTACGGAGCTTTCGCACGGCTCTTAATTGGTGGAAGCGTGGGAAGATGACCACATATTTGCCGTCCTCATCTTTATAGCGTTTGATAAAATGCTCTATAATGTCAAGCAATGAATCCGCCTGCAAAATTTCCTGCCACATATATGCTGTAGGATATTCTCCCTCAATGAGTGGATTTGTGCTTTCTCTGTTGAATGGCAGGAAACGAGTCTGGTCGCCATTTAATTTTGTGGTCATGAACACATAGCTGTTATCCATAACAAAATGTACCAGACAGTTGCGGAGCATACGGTTTACTGGAGAACGATTGAAACGATACTGATATATACCGTGTCCGTAATTTTGCCCGGTGCCTTCATTCTTCAACTCAAAGGTCATAAAGGGAAGACCGTTAAGCAGAATGCACAAGTCCAACTCGTTACCGGAATCTTCTGCAGCGGTACTATATCTCATCTGTCGGACAACACTGAAACGGTTGTTCAAATACAACTGGTAGTTATTGCTTTCCTCATTTTCAAGTACCGGTTTAGGCATCATGAACCTGATCTTCGCACCTTTGATAGTGATGCCCTTGTGGAACAAGGTGAGCAGACTATCTCCTCGGTTCAGGAACTTGTTGATTTCCGCAACAACAGTTTCGGTCTCTCTGCCAGGAAAATGATTTTGAAGTTTCTGCCAAGTAGCTGTCTGTGCTTGCAGGAAATGTTCCAGCATTTCATAGTCCACAAGATGCTCAATATCAAACTGTGAACTTGTACGTTGGTTATACAGAGGACTTGCAGCAAGATATTCTGCTATGTGCTCCTCAAATACGGTTTCATTCAGCGGGTTCATATATTTATTGTTTTTTTATTATCAATTGATTTTTATGCTTCTTCAATAGAGCTTTGGGATTTTCATTCTCTACGGCAAGAAATAGTGCAATTTGCTCCTTGTTCGTAAGCCTGATTTTCTCTGTGTTTTGCTTCCACCATTTATAAAATTTGACGGGACAAATGTTATATGGTACACTTGCCTGTACCAATCCATCATATCCTGGAAAATTTATTAGGAGTTTTAATCCCATAAAATCCCTATAATACTCAAAGTGGTTAAGCCTTAATTTATTTGAAAGGACATTAAAATATTCTTTTTCTATTCTGATGTTATACTCTATGATGGTACGATGCAAGGCAACGGGATCTTCTGTCATCCATTTTTTGATAGCTTTTGTTTGTCGCCCGATAGTCAGGAGATTATCCTTAAAATAGAACTCATTTGCCTTGGGCTTAAACAAATCTGAATGGTGGGCACTTTCACATTCCACGTTGTCACTATCAATGGTATTTTCTGCAATACGGGCATTAGTTCTCAGGTAGTCAATGATATTGACATGGTTAATCATATTGCCGGGATATTTTTCAAATATCTCGTCGTTGGACATCCCCAAGAAGAAATCTTCAATCAAATCCCACCTCTTTTCATTGCTGAAATAGTTGGTAAAGAAGTGCTCGAAAATCTGGCAACTTACAGTATGACGATTTTTTACAGAATCAAGTATCGTATTCTTGTAATTGGGGCTGTTGGAATCTTTTTCTATTCGTCTTGGGTCATTCAGACGTAAGAATATCTTTGGGTCGTCACCTCCGGAGGTTTCAAACATACCGAGGTTCATGATTTCAAGGAGTGACCCTAAACGTATGTGGTTCTTTAATGGCAGTTCGTTTATAGACAAGTAACGGACAACTGTCTGTCTCTCGTCATTCTCATACAATTTAGAAAGTGTCTTCAGCAATTGGGTTGCTTTGGCTGCATAATTTGAACTGAACACCTGATATTGCATATTTGTGCCTTGGTGTCGCTGCTGTAAGAACGAATCACCTTCCAATGTGTTGGCGGATGACATATATCCGGAGTATGTACTTAAAATGAAGTCTGCAATCTTTTCTGCGTTATATTTATGACTAAGTTTTAATGAAAGTATTTCCACAAATTCAGATTCTGAGAAGAATTGTCCTCTGTATCTGAATTGAGAGAAAACCTCACTTATAGAATCCATTACAGACTGTATCTCATGCAGTACGGTTTGATAAGGCTGCTCAATCGTGATTGAGACTTTAATCTGTGGTACCAGCTCAATATTTTGTTCGTATAGGAACCGCTGTTTGTAGAACTCGCTCTTTAATTGAGGAAAACTCTTGTCTGAAAAATGGTTGGACCAAATTTTATCCAAGTTCAGTTCTATTGTATGGTAAGTGTTTTTGACTGTCCGTATCTCGGTAAAGCAATCTCCATACAATTTGCGCAATCGGTCTACACCGATGTCGGTTGTGCGTGCATATACTTTGGTAAAAAGTTTCTTGGGTCTAGCGATAAGCACATTGAATCGTGTCTTCACCAGATAATCCTTTTCAATCATCATAAGTGCAGTTGCAACCTTCTGGTCTATCTCTTCTTCGGTATTGAAGATGTATGCGAAGTCGTTTGCTGCCACCAGCATATTTCTCTTTTTGCCATTGTTGTTGAAACAACGGACAATCTTACGCAACACTTCTTGCAATTGGAATGTCTTTAAGGAAGATATGCCAAATAACTGCTTGCTATATCTTAGGTCTGACTTTGAAAAGGTCAGTGCTGCGAAACCTTGAATGTCCTCCTTTCGGGCAGCACGTCCGATTTCCTGTATATAGTCGGGAAGTAATCCGGATGGAGCATGGTGATAGACGACTTGAATGTCCGGTATATCTACACCCATGCCGAATGCCTTAGTCGAAATCATTATCTTGCAGTCATTGTTACGGAATGCCTGATATGAGTATTGCTGTTGGTCTCGTTGCATACTGCCATAATAGGCGACAACCATTGACGGGTCTATTTCATCGGCTTTGTCCTTCAATCTATTTATGTGACGGGTATATGGTGCATAAACAATACCTTTTATGCCCAGCTCGTGGATGCCCTTGATGAAATCAATAGTTTCGGTTTCCTTGTTCTGATCATAGCTACCCGATGTGTAATCATCGTGTGTATTCAGCACAAACTCGATATTGCTTCGGCGGACATTGCCGATAAACTTATGCGGGTCGTGCATATTCAGGCTGTTGATGCTGTCAAAGACCATATCGTTAACACCACCATATACTGCGGTTGCCGTAAGTGCAACCATAGGGAACATATAATTGTTGAACTTGCGTATCTTGTTGATGTGATTACCCAAGAACCAGTAATCCACACGGAAATCTCGTCCCCACGTAGTGATAAGGTGTGCTTCGTCCACGATAAGCAAACCAAGTTTCCTTTCTCCCAAGAAATAATGAATATCGTATGACAAGAGCAGTTCCGGGGAAAGATACAGGATGTCTATGTCGCCTTTTTTACAGCTTTCTATGATTTTGTCACGGTCAATAAGTGTCAAATCACTGTTCAAGAACTCCACCTTGTCATAGTGCCTTTGGTTGTGAAGAATCTCTACCTGGTCTGTCATCAGAGCCTTCAATGGTGAAACAACTATGGTTACATCGCCATTGTTTGCTGCATAAAATGCAGGTAGCTGAAAAATCAGAGACTTTCCGGCACCGGTAGGAGCTGTGATAAAGACATCACGCGGCAATATCCCATTGCAGCCATTTTTGTACTCGTCAATAATGGTTTCTACAATTAATCCCTGTGATACAGGAACGATATTACTATTCAATTCCGGGTTTTCGTAAACCAGGATGTTTCTGAATTCAGCATTATCTCCCCAATACTGCTTCAAAAGAGCTGTTGTCTCTTCTTTTGGCGTGTAGTCTTGCCGAACAGTTTCCTCTTGCAAAATATACACGCCACCTCCGAACGAACTTAGAAGATGATTCAACTCTTTAAGTGTGTTCAGAGTCGTTGTGTTCAGTACATTCTTTCCGGAAACCTTAACAAATATCTGTTTATTGAAATTACTTTCTTCTATACAAAGATTTACAAAATTGTCTATCGCATACGGATCTGATATTACGTCTAAAATTTCATGGGCGTCCTGTGTACTGCCGGTTTCAAGTTCTTTGCCATGAACGAACAAGGACTTCTTGACGAACGTGTCGCTAAAACCTTTCAAAGAGTAATAATATCGTTCTCCTATTTTATATTGTTCTGCTTGATATATGGGGAGATGCTCGGGTCTCTCCTCATTTGAATTGTTGCCTTCTAAGTAATCTTTCTTTGCAAGAGGATATTGCGAACGCAAGTTATCGTTAATGATTACAATTCGTTCTTTGAAAAAGTCCTCGGCAAGGTATTCGTTTAGATATGCAAACTGTTGATGAGATATAATTTGGGCAGTATGAGTTGATACCAATTTAGAAAACACCCCTCCGAACCACTCTCTGCTGTATATGTCTGCATTACCATCCTTGTCAAAAGTGGTAATGTCGCTTATCATTTCAGCAAAATGCTCCGTGTTGATATATGGCGTAATTCCAGCTAAGACAAAGATGGAATTTGTCTTAACCTTCGACTGTTTCTGAATTATCTTATCTAAAACTGCTGTGTATATGCTTTCCAAATCAGTTCTCATATCATACTTGGCAATTAATTCAACATACTTTTATTTTGCCTGTTACGGCTTCTGTAATGATGCTTTGTTTCAATTCATTCAGCAGTTCTATTCGACGATTAGCTTTGGACATTTGGAGGTCTATCTTGGCACATTCCTTTTCTATGTGGGCAACGATGTTTTGTTGCTCGGAAAGAGGAGGAATAGTAACCCAAAAATCCTGAATCATATTTAATCGTACAGAATCGACAGTGTTTTTGGCAACCCCTTCTTCTATAATATATTTGAATTTGTTGGAAATGTAATAGTAATAATAAAGCCCACCTACATCTTTAAAATTATGCAGATTGTACACTCGCTGATGATAATCGAATTTACCATTTGCATAATGAAAAACCTTGCCAGCACCAACTCCATCACCAGCCATTAACACAGCTTCCCCATCAAAGGTGTAAGAATCTATCCGCTCTACTTTTGGAGAACGGACATAGAAAGGGTATCTACCATCATCAATTCGATTTACAGTATCTTTATCTCCTGTTTGAATTTTACACAAAAAGCGAGTACGTCTTATTTACCAATGTTCTGGAATTACCCCAATCCATTCCACACCGCTGTCTTTCATAGGTACATTAGAATTAAGGCCTTTGGTGACGGCATCAGTAATGATAGTTTGTTTCAGCTCACTCAAAAGCTCAATCTTTTTGTTCTGAACATCTATGGCACGGTTTATCTCTCCGCACTTCTCGTCCAAATAAATTGCAATTGCTTGCTGTTCGGGATGTTCTGGCAAAAATATAGATTGCCCCAAGTACTCTCCAACTTTAAGATTTTGAATACCAGTTGTTTGATTGAAATATAATAAATTTTCCTTGTTGGCATACAAAGCATAAAAGTAATAATACAAGAAATCTCGATTATACAATTCATCGATAGTTATGAAATGTATAAAATTTGAACAAGTAGCCTTGTCATCAAAATTATACCGCACAACACGTCCAACTGGAGTAGCGTCCCCACCACCAGATTTTTCGATAAGCAAACTATTAACGTCTAAAACACGTCCACAAAGGTCTTTGGATTGAATGTTACGTGTTGTAAGTTTGTCAAAACGCAAATAGCCGGTTTGATAATCAAAATCTGCAATACGAAAACAGGCAATATCGTTTAAATCACCTTGTTCTTCTTCTCCCCAAATTCCTGCACTGGAATTTGAACAAAGAAATTTTATGCGTTTTTTTCTCCAATTCACAGGAATTTCACCAACCCATGAAATGCCACTATTCTTATATTCTCCGTACTTCATACTCATCATCATCATTAGATATTGATACTATCATCCAACGAAGCTAATTCTGCCAATATAGTATCGGCAGAGCGAAGCGGACGGTATTTATAGAAAATGCGAGTGAATGGGAACTCTACACCAAGTTTGTCTTTGGAGCGATCCATCCACGCATCGGGAGCGTAGGGCAATACCTCTTGCTCGAAATATTGGTCTATGTCTTGTTTTTGAGGAATCTTCTCCGTGTCGTTCAGATTAGTATCCGCCACAAAATCGCTTTTGTCGTTCAATGGCTTCTCGTGTACTTCGGGAGCATCTTCGCTAATCGTGCCGAACTGGGTGCGCAACAGTTTCAATTCCGCAGCGGTATATTTTGTTTTCGTAGCTTTCAGATAAGCAAAGAACTCGCTGTCGGAGCGTTTTTCATCAACACCCTCTATCTCGCTCACTGTTTTAAGGATGGCATTTTTCTTTGCATCGGCATCAAACTCCTCGTCTTCGCAAAGAGTAGCATATTTATCGGTAATATTTTCGTACCACAGGCGCAATGGGCGGCGAGTGGCAACAGTGGTGTATCGGAAATCGTCGTAATCGAGCAGACGAGCCACCTGAAGCTGTTCCACTTCGTTCGTTTTATCGTACACAATATCGCGGATAGCGTTGGTGTATTCTCTATACATCAACAGAATGTCCTTTGCACCATCTTCGGCAATCTCAAAACGCTTCTTACCCAAGTTCTTTTGCAGCAACTTGGTATATTCGGCATGAGCAGCGTTGATAAACAATACCTTGTCCTTACGTTCTGCAGGGCGTTTGTTGTCAAGAATCCACAGGTAGGTTGTAATATCTGTTCCATAAAACAGATTCTTAGGCAAAGCTACAATGCAATCGAGCAAATTGCGGTCAAGGAGCATCTTGCGGATGTTGCTCCAGCCACTACCTGCATCACCATTAAACAAGGGCGAACCATTCAGTACGATACCGATACGAGACCCACGCTGACTGTCCATCTTGGAAATCATGTGTTGAAGGAACAATAAAGAACCATCGTTACTGCTTGGCAAACCAGCCTCGAAACGTCCTCCGGGACAATTATCGTCCTGCACACGCTTCTTTACACGCTCATCCTTGCCCCAGTCCACTCCAAAAGGAGGATTGGCAAGCATAAAGTTAAAAGTCTTTCCATCTAATTTGTCATCACCTAATGTGTCGCCACGGAACAACTGTTGGTCAAGGTTCTGGTCTTCACCTTTCATCAAAAGGTCTGACTTGCAGATGGCGTAGGTCTTTTCATTCAACTCCTGTCCGTACAGATATACTTTCAACTCTTTACGACCAGAAACCTCTTGTAGATATTCTCGCCCGGCAGTAAGCATACCACCCGTACCACAGCACGGGTCGTAAATGGAGAAAGCACGTCCGGGCTCATACAGTTCGTTCTCCTTGCCACACATCGTAAGCGAAACCAGTAAACGGACAATCTCACGAGGAGTATAGAACTGACCCGCCTTTGTGTTGCTGGACTCCTTTGAACGACGGATGACAATCTCGAACACAGTTCCCATCATGGCATTGCTTACCACGTTGGGATGAAGGTCTGCCCGCTGCACAAAAAGCTGAATCACGGCAAACAGTTTGTCGTGACGTTCCAAGCGGCTGTATATAGGTGAAAGGTCAAGTGTCTCACCTGACGTATCGGTGTGAACGAAATTGGCAAGAATATCTTTGACATTATCGGTAAAACCGTCAAGATAAGTTTGGAAGGATGCCCCAATTTGATCTGGCGCACCAAGCAGCCTTTCCAGCGACAATCCTGAGTTGTTGAAGAATGTCAGTTTATGCTGTTTGAGTAAACTTTTCAGTTTAATTTCCTGCATCAACTGAGGCTTGTCCTTGATAGCGTTCATCTCTTTCATTATGGAATCACGATGCTCATCAAGAACACAATCAAGACGACGTAAGAGGGTGAATGGAAGAATCACATCCTCGACCTCTGCATCATCATATAGATTTCGGATAATCTCCTTTATATCCCAAATCACATTGGCTAATTCCTGTTCTGTCATATATCTTATTTTCTTATAATTATCAGTTTATTATGATATGTCAAATTACTTGTTGCAAAGTTCGCTATCTTCTGTGCAAAGGTTTTGCACAGAAAAATATTTTTTCATACAATCATTGATTTTCTTGCTAAATTCATCTCTAAACCAAGCAGGAGACAAGACTTCTACATCCGGTCCGAATGAGAAAATCTGTTGCTCCAGCTCTAAAGTATGGTATAGAGTAAGAGAAATTATACAATCCTTTTCGCTTACAATTATTTGCGATTTATGAATAGGTTTGGATGTCACGTATTTGAAGCGATGCGGAGAGAACTTTAATTGAAATTCCTCTAATTTGGCTTCATAAGGCACTGTAACGCCAACTACATTGTCAAAATAGGAATTGAAATCAATATCTTCATTTTTACGGAATGTGTTGTTACTTGCTACCATGCTTTGGATTCTATCTAAAGCAAGATTTTTAATCCGTTCCTCCTTTTCATCAAGCCCAAATAGATACCATCGACCATTATATTGTTTTACAAAATATGGGTGCAACGTGTGTTGATGATAGTTGCCGTTTGCCGACACATACTCAATCTCCAATGGCTGATGATTGATTGTTGCATCAATTATATCGGAAAGATACTGTAATCCTTGTAGTTGTTCGTTTTGTCCAAATGAAACAAGGTTCTCTGAATTACCTTTGACACCGAATCGGATTTCTAAATTAGAAATGACTTCTTCCAACCATCCGTTTGAAGGCAAACCTCGGTATTTCCCTAACATCTCAATAGTAGAGCGAAGGTTCTGTACCTCTGCAACAGAAAGTTCATTCTTATAAATGGAAAAATCCGGTTCGGAGTAACGATAGTAACACTTCTTACCATCATACGGAATAGCTTCAAGGTAAACATCGCCCGGGAGCATCTTTCGTATGGCATTCAAATCGCCACGCAACTGACGCTCCATAATCATAGACCTGCTCCCATTTACATCATAAAGTTTATCATTGACCTTTTCCAATAAGTCTTCGATACTGTATTTATGACGAAAATCACTGAAGCATCGGTCTAAGACCATAAATCTGTATTCCGCATTTTTGTTCTTGGGCATAATGTGTTACATTGTAAGATTTGTTGGAACTTTAAGATACATTGTATCCTCTTTGGTTGAATGGAGTAATTCTTTTACATCAACATTCAGCACATGAGCAATCTGCAATAATGTTTCCAACCCCGGTTGTGATGTGTTAGTACACCATTTAGAAACCGTTGCTGGATCTTTCCCTAATTGCTCTGCCAGCCATTTGTTGGTTCGTTTCTGTTCCACGAGAACTACCTTAATCCGATTTATATCCTTTGTAGCTTCCATTTTGGATTATGTTATTAACCTAATACTGCAAAAGTAATGAATTTATCTCATTCAAACATCATACTCATTATAGAATTATCCATTAAAATTGCGAATTAGTTCAATAGTATCTGAGAATTGTTTGTTCTGAATGTAATTTACATGAAACAAAAAAAGTGAGGGCTGACTTTCAACTCTCACTTCCTATCAAATTCCCTTTATGCTATTTGACTTTATATTTCAGAATCTCCTGTATCATTTCCTTGACATCCTCGCCAACCTGAACGAAGTTTTTGTAGAGGATACGTTCCCGTTCATCCCTTGATTTGAAGGTGTAGAACTTGGGCAGCGGCACATAGCCGGCTTCCTCTTTCTTTATCTCCTTCATGTCGAAATCTGTCTTGCAATAGAACTTGGATGTCTTGAACTCTTCGCTTTCCTGGATATTCATTGAACCGCCAGAACCGGTCTTGGTTTGCACGAAATCACGGGCTGTTTGACCACATATCCATCCGGTAGGCATATCAGAAATTTTAGATGCCGGAACAAGACTATCCATATTTTCATTAAGATTGATGGAAGTTTTGTCTCGGTCTATGGTCACTCCTTTTTTGAGTTGCATAACCTTACCGAAGATGTCCGATGACAACCATTCCAATGTCTCTTTGGAACGAGCGGAACCGCTGACCACATTACCGACTGTGGTGATAATCTTCTGCATCCCCACCTTGCCGTAGTCTGCTTCCAGCTGCGGAAGTTCCTGAAAGCCTAATGCTACCGAGACCTTGTTGCTTCGTGCCGTGCCTATCAGTCTGTCTATCTTATGGAAATACAGGGTGGGCAGCTCATCCACAATGATTGATACCGGGATATTCTTTCCTTGTCCTGTATTCACCCTTGTCACCAAACGATTGAGGATAAGGGCGTTCAATGCGCCGATGATACTCTCCATTTCCGGATCATTTGCAATAAGCAGGTAAGAGGGGGACTTCGGGTCAGAGACTTTCAAATCAAAGTCATCACCATCCTTGTGGAATATCCAATAACTCTCTTTGGTCGCCAAACGTGATGTATAGACACGTAGTGTACCTATCATACCTTCCAACTGCTCCATTGCCTTGTTCTTCAAGGCGGTCTGGAACGGACCGAGCAGAGGAGCAACCTCGTTGTCGGTCTCCAATACCTCGAAGATGGTCTGATAGCTCTCGTTAAGGAACGAAAGGATATGTGGCATATCGGAATATTTGCCTAACCAATAAGCCGGTTCCACTTCCTCGCCTGCGGAATTGAACACACGCCCGGTCTGTATCATTCGTTTGGTCTGTTTGTCCTGCACCTTTTCCGCCATGAGCATTTTGCCGTCTTTGTCGTATGGTTCTTTGCCCCAGTTGCAGAAGAAATAGATGCAAGCCGCCAAAAAGTTGACGGCAGAGGTCTGAAAGAACTGGTCGCTGCCACCGCCTCCCTCTTTCTTGCCTTTCTGTAGGGATTCAAGCAAGGTCTCGGCCGTTTCCGATGCGGCAGCGAGGTTGTTGATGTACTTCAACTGTATAGGATTTACCCTGCGGCTATACTCCACATCCACGAAATTGATAGAGTTGAACTTACAGCCTTTGGGCAAGTTGCCGAGTTTCTGGTTCTTCTTATAGTGATAGTAGAGCTTGGTCGCCAAAGTCGGGAACTTGTAGTCGTACACGACCATCGCGAAACCCTTTGCCGAATGTTGGCGGATAAACGGCTCGATAATGGAGAATGTCTTACCGGAACCCGGTGTCCCGACGACCCATGTCCCTCGGAAAGGGTTGTTGATGTTCACCCAACCTTTACGGAACTTGCCTTTGTAATAATAGCGCATGGGAATGTTGACCGAATACTTGTTTTCCTGTAACTCCTGACACTGCTCAAAACTCTCGTTCTCAAAGTTGAAACGGTCTTTCAGCAGACCTTCTTTGAGGAACTTGGAGATATTGTCAAGGGCAATGTGTACCAGCACTACGCCCACTATGGAAGCAAGCATATAGAGCCAGATGTTCAGGCGCAAGGTGTAAAGTCTTGTTTCCATCGGATAGCCATACAGCCAAACCGATAGTACGACAAGTCCGAAACCGATGACCAATGGATAGAGGACTTGCTTTCGGGCATTGAACTCCAGTTTCTTCTTGTTCCTTGTACCTATGCAGGTAATGCAGATAAGCAGGAACGTGGCAAGTTTGCTGTATGCAAGATTGCCGTCATTGTAGATTACCCACCGCTTGATTCGTCCGTGTATGTCACAAAGTATGCCGCCCCAGTGGTCAAGCATGGCTGGGGCAATGGCATACTCGAAGAACTCCAGCAGAATGGAGATATAGATGACCGAGCGGAATATCTTGTAAAACCCCTGTAATTCTTTGCTCTCTTCCATTTTCTATTTCTGTTATTCGCTTATTATTTTGTGTTCGGATTCCTAATCTCTCAATGTGATAATTGCCCTTGACTTGTGTGCCTGTATCTTGGGTGTATCGTGAATCGATCCGCTCCCCATGGAGTAGAGCCATGCCTTGGCAGTCTGTTGCTCGTTGACTTCCGTGCTCGTCCAGTACCAGCAGTCATCAGCTTCAACGGACAACGTGTCGCCACCGCACATCTTGATAATCGGATTGATTTGCTCCTTGGCATGATAGAGCAAGCGCATCTGTGCCACTGATGGGATATAAGCGGATTGCCCATATCTCCATAAATCAAAAACTTTCTCAGCCAATGGTGAGGATGTTTCTCTCGCGCCTAATAGGGCGAAAGTGTTTTCAAACCCGTCCAGTACGGCGATGTCGGCTGATGTATTTTGCTTCACGCCTATGCTGTCGGCAAAAGCCAGTGGTTCCAAATCCCACAGATAGACAGCATAGCCATTTCCTTCGGTATTCTCGTCATGGTTGATATGAAATACCACGGCAATAGGCTGTTTCCCTGATTGTTCAAAATCTGTTACTGATAATACTTTCCCGTCTGTGCAGAGAATATGACAGGGCTTCATTGCCGTGTCCGGAAAATCCCTGTGCGCATCGCAAGCCACGAACAACGTGGCAACAACCAGCAGGCTAAACAGCGAGCTGACCTGTCGATATAATTTCTTTATCATCTTCCCTTAGTTTAGAGGTAGTTTAACACCTAAGACAATACCTGTGCGGAACAGGTCTTCTCCCTTTATCATTAAATCTGTCTTGACTTGCGCGAACAGTTGCCAGCCACCACGAAGCACATAATTATGTTCATATCCGAGATGAATGCCTCCCAAAAAACGGTCGGTATCACTTCCGGCCGAAGCACCTATACGGACATTGCCATAATGGTTCCGACCACGTACCACACAAGGCTTATATGCCACCCCGAAACCGTAACTTCTGTAATTCTTCCAGAATGATTCTGGACATACATGACCGCAGGAAGTACACTCTTTCCATTTGATGTAGCCATTCGCAAAGAACTCCCATGCGTGATGATACCTGCCCTCGTGTTCGTAGGAAAGAGTCATGTCCAATCCGTTCTGATATAGGCACCCCAGACTGAGCGAAAGGCGGTCGCTGCCCGTTTGCGCTTTGCCGTTCACGGCAAATGTTATGATTGCCACTAATGCCAATAGTATCTTTTTCATCATTCCACCTCCAGCAACACACGGTTAAACGAATCGGCTGAAAGCACATCCTCGTAGTCTATGTTCAGACGGATGTTCCTGCCGCTTATCTGTTTCTCTGTCATTTCTATGGTCAGCACCTTGTCATTGGGGAAGGTCATTTTCTTTATCACGATTACGTTACGATAGCCGTAACGGAACGATTTTGCCTGTTCGAGGACCAATGCCGGAGTCAATTCGATGATTTGGGCATTGGTCGCTTTGGAAACTTTCTTGTCGGCTAGTTTTACCCGAATCTCGTCAATGTCGAAGCGGATATTGGTTCTGTTCTCAATGGAGAAGTCAATGAAAAAGTAGTCTCCAACCGCATAAATGTTGTTCAGTTTCATGCTCATGCGGTGTTCTCGGCTGGACACATTGCGATATTTGGCCGGAGAGTTCCATATTCGTCTGGCATAGCGTGTCATGTCCGAAAGTGACATACTCACAGCCGGATTGTTGTAGGCGTTCCGTTCATGGAACTCAATCTCTTTGTCCGTTACGGCTTCCTGCATCCTTGTGGTATAGAGTAATGCGTACTGGGTACGATAGCGTTCCGTGACAATGGTAACGATAGCAAGTACTTCTCCGTCCTCATGTCCTGTCTCTTTGGGCTTCAGTCGGATAGTGTTGTTTATCGGCTGGTCACCGACCACTTTGTCTGTGGAAATATCCACGAAACGGATGGGTTCGGAGGCGGTGATGACCGTGGTCACTTGTTCGTTTACGGTCAGTTGCTCCAATTCTTCGTAGGTCTGCTGGGCGAATGTCGGCAGGCACGAGAACGCTGCCACGATACCTATACAGATAGTCTTGATAATCTTCATATCACTAATTCATTGAATGGGTTATTTACTTCGTATTATTCTTTTCCTTGCTGTTGATGATATAGACAAACGTGCCGTATTTCAGATTGACCTTATTCTTCTTGATATTCTTGCTGATAGCGTTGCTTGTCTTTTGGTAGGCATCCTGTATAGCCTGCATTCCCCATTGAGTAAGGCTGTTGCCATTGCTTCCGGTATTCATGTTCATATTGCTGCTGAATGCTCCGCTTGCCACATCCTTGGCGGTTTCACGGAATGAACTTGATGGCACATACAGACCTTCCAACCCATCGGTATCATAAAGAGAAAGGCTGACTTTGATAATCTCATCATTCACCAGCACACTGCTGATGGTTCCTTTGACCCTTTGAGAGGAAAAACCGCTCATGATGGCGTATAGGTAGGAGCCGCTTTTAATAACGGTTTCGTTTATCTCCACATCATCAAGCAAGCGCAGTCTTACACGGCTGCCGTCCACAGCTTTGACATTCTCGTCGATGATTGCCTTAATCAGATTTGGCTCATGTTCGTTGTGGGCGATGGTGTTGAAATAGTCGGAAGTGACTTTTACTTTCTTAACCATTTCTCCCGGCTCTTCGTTTTCAGATGGAACGTTTACTGCCCGGCTGTCCTCATGGATTGTTCCGCTTGCTGTCACGTTTGTTTCAGTCTGTTGTTCAAGGCTGTCTTCCACAAGCGGTTCGATAGACTCCACTTGCGTCTGAGCCTTTAATCGTGCTTCTGCAAGGGCACGTTCCAGTTCTTGGAGGGCTTCCTGTTCTCTCGCTTTGGCATCGGCTGTTTCCTCTGCCTGTAATTTCTGCTGTTCCAGTTCGCCCAAGAAGGCAACTTCGTCTTCGCTGTACTGCGATTCGTATTTTTCCTTGTCATCATCGGGTTGGTCTCGTTCTATATTATCCACAGCCGTGTAGTCGGCAATCTTGCCCCACGACTTCGCCATATTCTCGTATTTGCTTCCTATGCCGTCACCGCCCTTGATGGTGGCATCGGGCAGATCAGGGTTCAGGAACTCCGTTGTCTGGAGTGTCTTGTCCGGTATTTCCGCCTTTTCCGCATGGAAGAGGTCGAAAATGAAATAGGATGCGACCAACAGCGGAATGTAGAGAATGGCGGGAAGCATATACTTCGGCTGCTTGAAATTTATCTTCTCAAAAATCTTCTTCATCGCTGTTCGTTTTGACGGGGTTCAACAATGGGAGCCGCAAGCTCCTTGTGTCGTTCTCTAAGCAGGCTGTCCTGCATTTCCGTGGCACTTTTGGCCTTTTGACCTTGCCGGTACACTTTTGTCAATCGATAGATGTTGAATGTGAATGTGCCGATGACAAAGCCGAAAACCATGACAAGGAACAGAATCTTGTTCCTGTTGGCGAAGCCCTGTATCTTCGCGGCCATCTTGTCAAGGCGTGTCACTTTCGCGAATTTGCGCCCTGCGCTCACATCACGCTCGTACCTCTCTTTATATTGAGGGTCGTTCTTGTCCGGCATCTTTTCACCGAACAGCATTCTGCGGAATCCTTTGATATTCATATCTGTTATGTTTTAATATGTTGCTTTCGTTTTCTGTTCGATGTCCTTGTTGAGCAGTGTGCGCCAGTTCACAATCAGCAGCCCGTGCGGATTGTTCTCGGTTCGCGGAACACGTTTGAGCTGTCCTGCCGTCACCAGTTCACGCATCAGGATATTGCTTCTTCGCTCGATACGCTGCCTGCCGTAATAGGTGAACTCCATATTGCTCTTGTCAAAGCGCACACTGTCGCAGTAAATGGAGAATACGGCACTCGTTCCTAAAATGTTGGAATAAAAACCTTTCTCTTTGAGCGTGTTGTACTGCGCCAAACCCGTTTCGTCCACCAAGTACATCGCCTTTTCCATCGTGTATTTGATGTACTTGTCATCCGGAGGAAGCGTAAAGAAGAAGTGGTGGAACATTTCCACATGGCTCTTGGCTTCCACATCGAGCGTTTCATCCATCGTGGTACGGTTGACCAAAATCGGCACATTACCGTCCAACACATAGACTTTCTTCTGTGCGTCCGATACCATTGTCCGTGCCGTCCAGATACTGCTTACGCTGATGATGATACAGCCGACAAGGAAGAACGAACAGATAATTCCCACTAACTTGATTTTGTTTTCTAAATTTTTGATTACCATTGTATATTCATGATTATATTAGACATTATCGCATTATGGTGCCGATGGCTCCTGTCGCCGTCATCTTGGCCTGCTGTGCCACTCCTTCACCGAAGTTTCGGGTAGAGAAAGCGGTGTCGCCCTCAGGTATCATCCAAGCCGCCAAGTCCGGCACGAGGTTCAGACACTTCAATGCCACGATACTTGCTGCCATCAGGTAGCCTGCCGAAAAGAAGGAGTTTTGCAGATAGGCGGCCATTGTCTGTTCGCTTAGGGTGATGGCGGTCAGATTCTCCACCTGTATGCAAAGCACGATGTCGAAAAGCAGCAACACATAGAACCCCACGAAGTAGAGCATAGCTCCATAGAAATGTACGGTCAGATAGCGTGTCAGCCACTTCGCCCATGCTCCTTCCCATTTCGGCAAGAGCGAGAAAGCCCACTGTATCGGACCGAAAATCGTGAGCATACCGAGTAGTATCTGCTGGCAGTAAATCGTAGCCCACCAACCGATTCTAAATACAATTAAGGCTATGAGCATCACGATTTTATCTATTCCAACAACGATTCCTGATGTAAGAGAAGTGAACCAAAGTTTGGCTGCATCTTTCTCCATATTGGTCACTTCGTCCACGCCTGTCTGTTCCATAGTGGCTTCTATCAAATTTGGATCTGAGGTTCCGCTGTGTGCCACATCCGCCTGTGCTTGCAGATTGGTGTACATCGTATCTCTTGCATAGATGAGTTGCTGCACCTCTTGAAATTTATCCTCTATCTGTGTGGCTTCCGCTTGGTACAGGTCATGAGTGTAAGAGCCGATGCAGTTCGGGATATAAGACAGGAAGTCCAACACGCACCAATTGCTTCCGCTGTTTACCATACCTGTGTCTGCCGGAGGGTACCACCAGCAGAGAATGATTGAAATCGCCAAAGGCTTGAACAACTTCATTACATCCAAAGGCTCGTTCTTGACCATCATCTTGTACGCCATTCCTGCTGCCATGACGATTGCGAACAAGGCTGCGAGTGCCATGCACATCTGTAATATCAACCAGAACGGCCCCTGTGAGCCGGTAAAGGTGGCATCTGTCAGAAACTCGTTGGTCTGAAAAATTACGTCATCTATCTCTTCTTCAAGAAGATTGATGCCGAAGTCTGAAAGTATATCTCCGCTTGCCATTTATCTATTATTCCTTTGGTTTATAATCTCTTTGATGTATTCCACACCTTTGAGGGTCCATTTCAAGTGATAGACATAGTAACAACCCAATCTGCCTGTGGTATATGCAGCAATGCCACTCTTTTGCAGGTCTTCACAAAGTTTCCACATTCCGTTCTGACGGACAATGACCCCTTCTTCCTGTAATACCTCCTTGATTTTGGTGTGGTAGCTGCCAACGTATTTGTGCAACTGTGTGAATGGTATCAGTCGCAGGTCGGATGGCATTGTGTTTACATCCACAATGGGTGTATTCCCGATAGAGCGGATGATTTCGGGAATCTTTTCCATATTGCATGACAACTTCCTGTTTCGCTGTCTGGCAGCGTTTAACTTAAATCTGAGTTGGGTTAAATTTTCCATACATTATTATATTTATCTGTTCACACTCTCGTTCTCATCGCTGCCTCCATTGCCGTCATCACTTTGTGAACCTCTCACTGCTGACCGTGATTCATTCCACCTGCTCATGGCATTACTTGCTATGCTTCCTTTGTTGACAGAACGGTTGTCGGTAGCTGACAAAAGATTCTTTGTTGCATTGCGATTGCTCAACTGGACGAGGTATTTTACCAGAACATCATTCTGTTTGGAGACATCGTCATAGATTTGCAGATACTGTCTCTTCCGTTCCGCATTGGGCATATAGGCATCCTTCGTCGCCTTGATTGCACATTGATAGACATGGTAGTAGTCGTTCCAGCGTTCTTTCTCTTTTGGCGAGCCACCTGTCAGCAATATGCGGTCAATGTTCTTTTGAAACTGCCGCATCTGTGATTCTATCTTGTCCTTTTCAGCGAGCCAGGCAAGATCCACCTGACGGTCTGCTACATTCAGGGCTTCTATCTTGGCTCTGTTTGTGAGTGCAGAATCTATGGCTTCCGCTTCATCCACCTGCTGATACGAAGCTACACCTGCCGCCGTGCGGAATGTGAGTTTATTCTTGGAGGCTGCCGTTTTCTTATACTTGTTGTGCAGCAACGTGTAATAGAGTTCCGGTTTGAGCGCACCGGCTCCGGTTTCTTCTACGGTAATCTGATTCATCTTGGGTGAATCGTGGTTGTAGGTGACATACTGGGCGTTTGCTCCGATTGTCACCATCGTCATCATTACTGTTGTCAATATCCATTTCATTTTTTTCTGTTTTATGTCGTCAATAATCCAATTTTCCTGATTGTCTCCACCTCCCGAAAGCGTCATCAATGAGTTCCCGTTTGCTTTTTGTGCGATAGACTTTCTCTTTCCAATATCCGATGCGTACCTGTATGTACCGCCATGTCTCAAAATACGCCCTGTTCAGATGTCTCTCGATGTTGTCAAGGGAGTTGTTGATGCTGTTCAATACCATCATCAAATCCGAGGTGGAGCAAGCTGCCGCTCCCGTGGCATACAAGACCAAATCGCTCACGGACTTGTAGAGGTATTCACCTTCCTTTGCTATCGTCCGTATGGCTCTTGCATTGATGGAGAGTATTAGCGTGTCCGCCAGCTCAATGTGCTTCCGTTTGATGACCTTCTCGTTGAAATCTTCCAACATCGCCTTGTAGTCCGTGATTCTTTCACTTACTCCTTGATAGGTGGAGCGGACATTCAAAGCCGTGCGAAGCGACTGGTACATCACGTCTATCACATCAAAGGCTCTGGTGTATTTATCCAAATCCACATTCAACTCCTTGTAGCCGACAGTCTCCTTGCGGCTGTATTCGTGAAGGAGCTTGTTGCTGTGTTCCAGAGTGGAACGGGCCAACAGAAGACTTCTTTGCTGCTTATGGTCGTTGATATAGGCTTCCACAGTACCCACGTCAAAACTCCACTGGGCATTGGCCGATACAGGTGCCAGTAGCATTATCAATAATCCCAATAGGTATGTCTTGCTTCTTTTCATCGCTTGCCCTCCTCAATCTGTCTGTTTCTCGCATTTTCTATCCAACGGTCATGACATTCCTCCACAAGGGATTGCCTGCGCCCCAGCTCATCATCAACAGGTGGCAGTACATCTTTAAGGACATCGATGATGCTTCGCTTGTAGTGCATCATCTTTTCCAAAGAGACCAGGTCGGCATAGATTTTCGTAAGCCGGGAATCTACCTCCCGTGCTATCTCCAGCCGGTCGCTTGACCAAAGCAGATGATACATATCGTTGGTCTTCGTATCCTCTTGCGGAGCTGTCCGGGCGTATTCCGTCGTTATCTTGCACTTCGGATATTCTTTCGCAACCTCGGCAATGCGGTCATTGACCAGTTTGGTCTTTTCCTTGTCACTCATGTCGGGGTCGAGTGTCATCACTTCGACGACATGGGTGTCGGAATACTCCGTGGTCAGTTCCCATGAGATTTGCAGAATAGCTCTGTGTATCTTGATGCCCAGGAAGTATTTGGGCTTGCGTGCGAGCTTCAGCGTAGCCTTGAATGTGATGACACCGTTGATATTCGGAATCGTACCCTTTCTGATAAAGGTGTAGCCGTTCCATGAACCGTTGTCCTGCCAGGTGATGTTGTAAGCCGTCTTGCAATCCTGCATGATAGCCGGTATGCGGTAATAGTCATCGGTCTGCACATCATTGTCGCTCTTTGCTTCTTCCTTTGCCTGTGCGATATCCGCCTGCTTTTGTTCCCATTCGGCAAGTTCGGGTTTCAGTCTGTCTATTTCCGCCTTGTTCTCGTTGTATTTCTGACGGAGTGGGATTGCATCCTCCACACTGGCATTCGCTATCTGCTTGATAAGGGACTCGTTCTCTTTCTCCAATGCCGATATTCGGGCTTGGAGCGAATAGACTTTGTTGTCCGCTTCACGCTGCATGGCATCCAGTTCAGACAAGTCCAGTTCTTCGCTCTCAGCACTTGTCTTCATCGCACATTCTTTGGAATGGGCGTTCAGCGATTTGCCGCATTTGCGACATTTATATTGTGTCGTTCCTTGTCCGAACGTTGCACCGTCCGAACACGTAACGCTGATTGTCACCGTCTCGCATCCTTTCAACTTCTCCTCATTGGTCGTCTGGTAGTAGTTCCTGCTGTCAGAGGCAATGTAATAGACAAAGCCGTCCTCATTGTCGTTGAACTCTGAAAGCCGTGCGTTGAGCTGTGCCTTGAACGTATTCAAGTCCATCGAGTAGGAATCGAATACTTCTTCATAGACCACCTCCTCGTTCTCCCAACTCTTTGTGACATGAATCTCATAGGCGTATGCCTTCTTGGTCTGTTTCTTTCCTTTTTTAATGACATAGCTGGACTGGTAATAATTGATGGTGTACTTGAAGCCGTCATTGGCATTGTTGAGTTGCTGCACTCTGTCCCTTGACCATCCTGCATAGCGTTCCGAGTTGGAAAGTGCCTGCTCCTTTTGTGATGCGTTTGGATAGAAGTTAGGATCGCTCGTCTTGAAACGACTCCACGCACCTCCTTCAAGAATGCTCTTGTCATCGGTAGGGGGATAATAGTCGCAAAGGGACACGCTACCACGGTCACGCCTTGCGATATACCACCGCTGGGTGTAATAGTTCCCGGCGGTTTCGTCCAGATAGTCCGTTATCCACGAAGTGAGATTGTAGTCGCTGAATTTGAAGAGTCCTGCGACATTGTCCGGACCACCTACAATACCCAGTATGGTCTGTCCCGCATTGTTCTCCAGCTGCTCGAAAAGTCCGCTGTAATGTTCGTATAGGTCGATGACCTTGCTGACCTTACCGTTCATCAGTTCGTGAAAGGAGTTCTGCTGAAGCAGAGCTTCACCGATGTTCGTTATTCCGGATGTGGCAAGACCTGCTCCCATTCGGTACAGGTTATCCAAATCGGCTTTCAGGTTTTCTTTCGTGAAATTGCCCGGCACTTTGGATATGTCGTCAAAGAGTCGTTTCCAATCCACATTACCGATTTCGGACAGTTTCAGGACGGAAGCGATTTCTTCATTGATTTCCAAGAAGGCGATGTCGGAGAAAGAGAGGGTGCTGTTGGTGACAACACTCTCGAACTGCATACACAAAGACTTTGTATCATCACAGATTTTCATCAGATAGCTGCCCCAATGGAGGGCGGTCTGTGGTGACCGGAGCATTAGTTTGGCAACAATCCAAGTCTTCGGGATAATCTTGTGCGCCACCAGATGATATATCCTGCGATAGTAATAATTCTCTGTGGCACTGCTCCAGATACCCAAATCGGTGAGTGCCTTCCGCTCCAGGAACTTGCTCGCGAAGATACCTGCCGTAGCCACTTCCGAAGCCTTATAGTGTTTGAGGATATTTTGTACTTGCTCGTCATAATAGGCTTCGGCAACGGTCCCCGTACCGTAGGCTGCAACCATAGCGGCCACGGTTTTCGCATCAATGTTCACGCTGTAATACTGGGCGTGAGCCTGATGTGCGAAAAGAGTAACCATTACCATTATTATGAGAGTCAATCGTTTCATTATTGTTTGTTCTGTTTTGTATGGAGGTTCAATACGTGTCCGGCAGCGTTGACTTTTTGGGCAAACGGCAGGGATTTGCTGATTCCCGAAGCGTCCCAGTCGGCACAGTAGCGTTCAATGGCTTCCTTGTGGCTGCAATGCAGTTCCGCCTTGTAGAGTTTCAATGCCTCCTTCTCGGCACGCTCCGTAGTGTAGGTCATGTAACATTCATGCGGTTCCTCCACGCCATAGACACCGCTGGTCGTACCACGGCGGATGAAGACCTCACGGAAGAATGAACGTCCCTCCTTGTTCTCCAGTCGGTTGATGGTGAAAATTTTCTTGCACTCCACGTCGGTCAGTCCGAGTATCGCCTTGATGGTGTCAAAGCGTTCCCTGAACTTGCTTTGGTCAAGCAGCATCACGACATCGGAGTTGTTGATGATGGCCTCCTTGACAATCTCTGACCCGATGATGTCCTGAATTTCCTGCGTAACCACACCGACGGAAGCCCAGAACTTTCGGGCGGTCTTGTACATGAACTTGATATATTCAGCCATAAGCGGACTGGCAATGGCTTTCCATGCTTCTTCAATGACCAGGACCTTACGGTTTTTCTTGATACGCATCTTTTGCAGGAACACATCCATGATGATGAGTGTCACAAGAGGGAACAGGAGAGGGTCATCCTTGATGGAATCAATCTCGAAGACAATGAAAGTCTCGTCAAACAGCGAGCTGTCCATATTCTCGTTCAGCGTCTTGTCGTGATTGCCACCCCGATAGAAGTCCTTCATCATATACCGATAAGTGGAAATGTCTATCCCGGTTATGCTGTTCTCGTTACAGATGTCGGGAATACGCTGCACGGAGAACTCATAGAAGGTATTGAATGACAGCGCTTCCACTTTCAACTCCTTCCTCCTGCGTTCTATCTCGTCAATGATATGCTCTATCCGGGTATTCAGTTCCGTTTCGCTTTCTGTCCGGTTGCCGCTTTTATTGCGCTCGTCAATCAAAAGGCTTTTCCGCAAGTCCTCCCTTTGGGGTGGAGTAAATCCGTCAAAACCGTTGAAGTAAGTATCGTAATACTCTGTGATGACCTGCTCGATCAGTCTGTCTTCCGTTTTGGTGACTGTCCCTTGGCTGCCTTTCCAAATCAACAGAATGAGATTCTTCAGGAAGCCGGTCTTTTCCACATTCAGTTCCTGCCTGTTAATGCGGAAAGGGTTCATCGTAATGGGGCTTTCCTCCGTATAGGAGATATACTTGCCGCCCAAATACTCACATAACCCCTCGTATGAGTTACCGGTATCAACCATAACGACATCTGTCCCTTGCTCATGGAGCTGACGTACTACGGAGTTCATGTGGAAACTCTTGCCGCTGCCAGAAGGCCCCAAACAGAAGAAATTAGAGTTGTCGGTCAGTTTTTCCGCACCCTCTTTACCTGTTATGTCAATAGCCACAGGCACACCTTGTCTGTCCGTATAGTATATCTTCAAAGGTGTCTTCTCGCTATGCAGAATGCGTTCTTTGTACATCAGACACGCTGCCGCATCACTCAAAGTGAGGAAGCGGTCGTACTCGGGATTCATGCCATAGCAGTTGCCGGGAAAGGAATTGACAAAAAGCTCCAACTGGTTGTAAGCCCTTTTGGATATATGGATGCCCATCCTTGAAAACTGGTTCTCCAAATGGTTGGTGCATTTGTGGATGTCCGTATCAGCGGACATGGCTACCACAAGGTTATAGTGGGTATATACCAGTTGCTTGCTTTCTCTCGCTACCACCTCCTGCACACGCTTGATGTCCTCGACGGCCATCTGATTGCTCGGATTGGGCATACTCGCATGGCGGTTCTTCTTTTTGTTAAGCAAAGCCAGTTCTCTCTTCTGGTTGGGGATGAATATCATCTGATTATAGACTACAGCTTCGGCGTTCGGGATGCAGGACACAGCCGAGACCAAATCCATCGGCATACTGCTGTTGTTGACTTCCACGTTGGTATATGGGCGAATGACAGACGGCAGGCTTACACTATCTACATCCACAAGGCTATACCCCTTACAGCGTTTGTCTCCCATGGAAACACATTCGTCATCCACCTTGAAGTTGGTCATGGAAACCACCTTGTCACGGAAATTCATGGCAAAATAGCGGTCAACATATTCATTGACCTCTGCCTTGTTCAGGAATCTTACTTGTACGCCCGCATCGCGCAACTGGTCATGAACCTTGCGTATCTTCACGAGGAAGTCCCGCCATTTCTTGCTATCAAAGGAAAACAAACGGCTTTTCTTGACTTCCTGCGTAATGGTCAGGTAACATTCACTATCCGTATAAGGTCTGCCGTTGAAATAGCGGAAGTAGGATGTGGAAAGAAATTCCCGGTTCTCATCATTCTCCTCCGCGAACTTTTTCCTGACGAAGATGTCCTGCTTGTGTATGGCATAGCCTTCTCCCAATGTCTGCGCTATGGCGGTAAAGAGCTGCGTGAACTCGTAGTAAGCATCTATGTTGGCGCAATACTTCTGTACCGGATTCTCCAGCTTCAGTACGGCGGAGTATTCTCCGGTCTTGGTGTAGATAATCCCGATGCCGTCAGCATCTTCCACGGAGAAATAAATGTCCTGAAAGATACGTTTCCGTTTTCCGCCGGTACCGAAGGCATAGACCGAAACGGCCATGCCCACACACAGGGCTACGAAGACTATGAAAATGTATGTTATCATTCGGCTGTTTACAATTAAGGGCAGGCTGACCTACATAATAGGACAAGCCCACCCACGTTCAACATTCAATATATCCATTCATGGTCAAATGGTTTTCTGTTACATTTTCTTGGAGTAGGCATAGATGAACACGCCTCGTTCCTGCCGTTTGCTGTGCAGGCCCTTGCGCTGCTTGAACAGAATAAGTCCGACACCGATTGTCATGGTGACAGACAGGATAATCAGAGCGAGTATGAACCCTGCCATGCAGTAGGCGATGATAAAGCCGACAATGGCAATGCCTATCGTGGCTGCCGCCCAGTAGATGTAGCGACCCTGAATACCCATAAATTCAAGGGGACGTTGAAGCCCCTTGAATAATGGATAATCCGGATAGTGTTCCTCTTTGCCGTTCATGGTGTCTGCGGTTTAGGAAAGTCCGAAGAACAGAGGAAGTGCCTGGGCTGCGGCAATCAGGAAGATACAGGCACCGACCACCATCATGATCTTCTTCTTGACATCCTGCTCCTCGTTGTTCATCGCGATATAAACCGAGATTGCGCCCACGATAGCAACCACGCCTGCAATGGCGTAACAGAGTTTCACCACGATAGGAACATACTTGGCGATTTCCTCGCTCACTTGGGTCAATGCCGCTGTTCCGGCGGAGTAGTCTCCTGCGGTGGTCTGCGCCATCATTGCGGTCACACCGCACACCATCATCAGGCAGGTCATTTGCGCTTTCTTGGAGGTCGCAATCTTCTTTGCGAATCTTTTTACTTTTTCAAACATGCTTTTCTTGTTTTAATTGAACTTTATTGGTTGTTTTACACTCGTGATTTCTTAAATGCGATAGCCGAAGAATGCCGGGAATACGATTGTGGCCCCGAAAATGAAAAGGCACGAACCGACTAACGTGAGGATATGTTTGGATATTCCGTCTTCACCCGTATTCATCTTGATATAAATCTGAAAGGCGGCTATGACAGCAAATCCTCCAGCCACGGCATAGATGATATATTGCACGTAGAGCATCATCGTTACCACATAGTCGTGCATGGAAGCCAGCGCGTCCGCTCCCCACGAATAGTTCACGCTTCCGCTTTTGGCGAAGACGGTACAAGGGAGTAGCATACACAGTACGCTTAATATCTTTTTGCCGTTGCATTGGGTCATAGTTCGTCTATTGTAGGTTTGACTGTTACGCCTCCATTGGATTGGGCATTGCCGACACCCTTTTGCAGCATCAGTTTGTATAGTTCGGCTGAGTTGTACGGGTCGGAGAATGTGACCTGTGTTTCTTCCATGTTCGCCTTGACCTTGTTGTTGAGCTCTTCAATGACATCCTTTTTGGATTCTTCCTCCGCAGGCGTTTCCTCCGACACGCTTTGTGTCTCATCCACATAGTGGGTTTCGTATTCGCTGTCACCGATATTGAATCCGTTCTCGTTCTCCACCACACTGACACTTTCTTCCTCTTCAAAGTCGGTCACGTCAAATTCTTCTTCTCCGGATTTTTTCTTTTCGCTGCTTCCACCATACAGGTCTCTGGCAATCATCACGGCAAAATAAATTATGTATGCTACGGTCAGCACAATGGCGAAAATGAAATATGCTTTCATATTTTATAGTCTGATTTTAGAATATGATTAAAATATGACTGCAAAGAAAGCGTAATAATTTCATACTACGAAATATCCTCGCAAAAAGCGGCTTACAATTAAGTATTATTCCGAGAAAATCTAAAATCATACTCAATTATCATACTTTGAGTAGTATTTTGTGATGTGTATAAATAAGAAAAGCCCTCCTCGTTGGGAGAGCCTTTCGTTGGTTGGTAAGATTCTATCAGAGGGAAGACAAAGACTAACGCCTTTTGCCCCTCAGATAGTCATTGAGGTCTTTGTAATTGTAGTAACTTTCTGAATGGTTGGTTACACGCTTGCCGTAAAGCCCGGCTATGGTTTCGGCAGTTTTCTGCCCGGCAAGGTCATTATCCAGATAACAGTGGATAACGGAGTAGTGTTCCAGTTCTGCAAGACATTTCTTCAGATTACTGACGGAGTTCATTACGAGAAAATCGGTTTGGCTATCTATACAAATATGGAAATCTCCTTTTCTGTGGAGCTCTTGATAAGAGAGGAAATCCATAAAGCCCTCGAACACACAGACGTGGCTTTGGATTATCTCCTTGTTGTATCTGATGACGGATATGTCTTTCCCTTTTATACATCCCTTATAATAAGGATTACGCACCTCGTAACCGCCCGATATGTTCTCAAACACTATGGCGAAATAATGCCGCTTGCGTAACTCATACTGTATCTCCTTGCAATATCGTCTGCCGACCTCCTCGCTGATATACCTGGAACGAAGGTAAGACAACAGGGCGTAGTGGTTCAGCCCTCTTACTTCCACGTTTTCCATTTCCTCCTCGATAGGGCAAGGTCGGACAGTCCTGCTCTGTAACTGTTGGAAGGGTACGCCAATGGCATTTTCGCTGATACGCAACAATACCATACTGACATTGCTTGTCTTATAGAGGCATTTTCCCAGTTCTATGATGTCACCACCGGCAGAAATCCCGAAATCGTACCATTCGTTCAAATGGTCGTTGACCTTGAAAGAAGGAGTACGTTCTTCTCGCAACGGAGAGAGATACCAATACTGGCTGCCACGCACATTCACGGGCGAATAACCGATAATCCGGAGGTACTCTACAAGTCGTATCTGTTTGGCTTCTTTTATATTCATAATGCTTCGGTATGGTTTTCTTATATATACCCACAAACTAAACCAAACGGATTAAAGGTGGAATGAACTATTATAGGTGTAGGTGCGGTCATTCTTGATGATTGCTTTATGCTCCATAAGATATTTGCAGAGATTTACCAAGGTGTTTCTGCCCCTTGAATAACCAATGCTCTCATATCCCTTTTTGAGAGCTTCCAGTAATGCTTGATAACCAAACTCCTCGCAATCGGCAAAAGCCAGTTCCAAGGCGGAACGATGTTGCTGTTCATCCATTTCTGTGTATGAAGACAACCGCTTGCTCGTCTTGCATTGATAATCCTTGACTAAATGGGGAAGTGCATCATCGCCTATTTCAAAAGCGAAAGGAGCAAACTCCTTATCCCTTATGTGCATTGCCCGGACTTCACTAATTCGACCATTCTCATTATTCTTTGAGATTTGAAGTACAGTTTCGGCTTTGTTGTTCAATTCGGTGCCTACGTGTCCTCTGGTATTGTCGTCTCCCTTATTCAAGTGAAGAACCGTGTGGATATGAAGCTCATAATAGCTCGATCATCTCATCAGTTCATTGATGATGTCAAGGGATTCACTTGGACTGTTGATGTCGTGAATCAAATCCCTTATGCCGTCTATGATTACAAGACCGATATTTTCTTCTTCTTGCAAAGCCCACTTGATTATATCCCGACGTTGGTCCGGTGTGTATTCCCGTAAGACAAAAAATTGTATTCTGTCATTTTCTTGGTCGGTAGGTAATCCTGCCAAAGACAGTATTCGGTGGAGAACTTTGTGACAATGACATTTACTCTGTTCGGTGTCAATGTATAAAATCCTGTTTTTGCAGGCCGGCAAATCAGCTTTATATTTCAGTACCTCTTTTCCTGAAAGTGCAGATGCAACTATTGCACTTACATTGAATGTCTTTTTGCTTTTCGGTTTTCCTGTCGAAGCACTGAAATTACCTAAAGTGGCTATGGTCACGCCATCCACCCGTACTATTTCTTGTGGAAACTCATACTTCTCTGTGACATTCAATCTGATATATTTAAGAATTGACTTATACTTTTCTTCGTCTATTCTCAAATTGTTTGGCATTATGGGTTCGTCTTTCATTATTTGCCTCCCTTTTGAAGTTGTTTTTTCTTGCTTTCTTTTTCTAAATGGTATGCTATGATGTTGGCCTGTCTTTCAATTTCTTCGTTGGACATGGATGGGTTACGTTTTATCCAATTATCCAAATCTGAACGCAGGATAAAGATATTCTTACCATTTGGTTTGTACACGGTCAATTCTCTTGAAGAAGTCAGTTTGTAAACCGAACTTTTGGAGATTTGAAGATATGTGGCCACTTCGTCAATACTTAGAAAGTCTTTGACCGAATAAGCCATTCCTTCAAGTTTCTCCAGGTGTGATAGCAACTCCTCTAAAGATCCGAAGCGTTTGAGAAAGCGTTCTACTCTAAGTACTTCCTCTTGAAACTGTTCAAGAGAATTGTTTTCCAGAAACGATTTCAAACCCTCAATGCGAGCCACCAGCATTTCTATTTCCTTTCTACTACTCATAGCGATGTCTTGTTTGGTGATGTTGAAACTTCATTTACCTGTTCGGGATTTCTCATAGCCCACTCGCATAATTCTTTCCGATTGAAAAAAATCATTTTACCGTTGGGCTTGTAATATGGAATCTGCTTTGATGAAGTCAGTCTGTACAGGTAACTTTCAGAGATTCCAAGAAACTCACAGACTTCCGAAGAAGACAGTACTTCCTTGGTTGTCCAAAGATGATTTTTGAGCTGCCGGATGGATTCTTCAATGTCTTGTATTTTGGTAACCTCATTGATTTTCTCCTCCAATGTCCGTATGCGCTCCATCGGTTTTTCCAGTGTTATCACTGAAACCATATTCTCCATCTGCTTCAGGCAGTCGGAAATCCGTGTCTTATTGCTTGACATTTTTCGATTTCTCATTTGGATGAATGATTAAGTTTGACAAAAGAAGGCTTTGCCCTCCGTGTAATCGATTACGGAGGGCAAAGTAACAGCATTCACGAACCTTAACTTGTTGATAATATTGAGAGTCAACAAAACTATCAATACAAGTATCAACATTTTGTCCTGTTCTTATTTGATTTCTCTGTCTTTGATTGACTTAATGAATCTGTCAACTACAGATATAACGGCGGTGTGTTCTGAAGTGAATGGCATTTCCTTGATACGGTTAAGAACTGATGAAAGGTCGTGTCTATTCAGATACTTTTTCCCGGTAGAACTTAGCACCAGATGCTTGCGTTCAATCAGTGTTTGCCAGTTATAAGGAATGATGTTGTTTGCGGCAAGACGGTCAAGAACCAATACCAATCGAGTATTATTGCTTGACGTGATCGGTTTCAGTTCATTTTTCTCATAATCATGAGATACTGATTCTGCATTCAGGACCTCTTTAAACAAATTAACCTCATTGGCAAGTTGCACAATGAGGCTAATCGTTTCTTTATCAATTAATAAATTGTTGTTTCTATTGGGTTCTGCCGATTCTCGGCATGGCATATCTGTCACTATGCCACCTGAGGTAGGAGAATGCGGCAAGTCACATGAGTAAAACTCATTGAGAAGTTCAGAATACTTAGGTTCTTCCAAAGATTCACAGTCAAAGAATCTGCGAACCATTTTCTCGTAATTGAGCAAAAGTCCACTAATAATGCAGTGGTTTTTCTGATGTTCATTTTTGCTCCAAGCATCCGTGTTGTCGTGATAACAGGTCGAATTGGTGAAATCCAAAGCGAACCGCTGATAACTTTTCCGCTGTGTCACCACTTCTTCCAAGTATAGACCATGAGCCTTTTTTAGCAACCGGAGCAGCCCTTCTTCACCGGTACACGCAGGAGTCCATTTGGATCCGCGTATCACTCTTTTCAAAAAGAGAGAAATGCAAAGCATCAATCTTTGTCATTTTGAAATGAAATTAAGTGTTAATACTGTGTGCTTCCGCGTCCTTTCTGTCGGATGCTTCTGCACTATTATTTGAGTTGTCATTATAATCGTCTGCAATCGTTTTGAGTTCCTGATTGTACACGCTGTATTGTTTCATAATCAGCCGGAAGTTTGAGTTCAAAGAACTTCTGCATGGAGTTTTGCCATTCTGAAAACGAAAACAATATACGCATTTTACCCATAAATCGTAAGGGTTATCCTCTTTGAAAGCCAAATGGACAAAATAAATCAACTGGTTCTGGGGCATCATCCATACTACCGGATTTGTGAATTTGCTTTCTTCCAATATGCCTTCAAATGTAGCATAGGCTGTATCGGGAGCAATGAATCCACCTGATACTAATGCCGAGTACATGGCTTTTCTTTTTTCTTCTGACTTTGGGCTGAAAAAGACATTCTTGCTTGTATGTATAAGCCTCTTCTCCTTTGGTATATCCTGCAAAATTGGCGTATCTATGTGGTTGAAAGTATCACAAATGACTTTCAGTCTTATGTCATAGTTATCAATTAGACCTGTTCTTTTGATGAAGCTATATCCACTTGTAAAGCAGTCTTTATGCGGAGACTTTCCTTTTATCGTAAAACAGTATATTCCCTTTATCCACAAATCCTTGTCGTTGTATTTGCCAAATGCCTGTTGTATATAAAACGACAACTGTCGTTGCCCTTTAATCCATTCGACAGGAGCAGTGAATCGGGATTTACCGACTATGCCTTTGAATGTTTCGACCGATGTGTCAGATGCTATGTAGCCGTACTTTATTAAGTTTTCATACATTACGTTGATATCCTGTTCGTCCTGTGTTACATAAAAAGTCGAAATCTCATGTTCGGGCTCAAATTTAGAGAAGTCCACCTCAGGATAAAGGGCTATGGTATCACTATATTCATCTGCGTATTTAGGAAGCCGACATGTGCTGATTCTCGTATTATCAGTTCTATTCCATTGCTTTTCAAACAAATGATATGGTCGTTTGAACTTGCAAATTGTAGCTATTGCATAGGCAATCAGCTTCAGATGCAAGATCTTAATGCCTGGTATTGGTTGATAATGTTCATCCAATAGTCCGGCTTTGACGGCTCTACCCAATAAGTCAGCCACTTGCTTGTTTGCCAATGGCTCAATCAAATCCACATATTCACCTTTTCTGCTCGTGCTGTTCTGCTCGCAAATTTTGAATAAATCATGTGATTTTACAAAGTAGTTGTCAAGTACCTTTTGATATGCAGGCTTGATAGCTGTTCTATGAGATTGAACGTATTTCTCAATGGCATCATTAAATCCCATATTGGCGATTAGTTTTGCCAATCGTGGGCAAGGGTCGGAACTGACATATTCGCAAATCTCTTCTGCCCATTTGTCAATATACAATAAATCCGGAACGAATGCGGCAAAATCAACTATTCCTGCAAGATCAAGCTGCCGTTTAATCTCCCCGGTAATGCGTGTAATCTTGCATATCTTTATTACTGTTTCTTGCTTGTTCATAATAGAATCATTCAATGTCCGGTATGAGTGATACTGCATTCTGCTTGTTCTTATCAAGCACCTTGGCATAAATCTGAGTCGTTGCCAGTTCTTTATGACCAAGTAATTTTGAAACCGTATAGATATCCGCTCCCAAATCCAACATCAAAACTGCGAATGTATGTCTCCCGCAGTGGAATGTCAAATCCTTTTTGATACCTGCCTGCCAGCTCCAACGCTTCAACTCAATCGAAGTCCATGAACCGTATGTGAACCCTGTAAATACATTGTCTTCCGGATTCCCTCGTTCACCGAGATATTTTTCAGCTTGTGGAGTAATATCAAGGTATTCCTGTCCTCCAGTTTTCTTTTGCTTGAAGATAATTCTGGTGAAGTCCCCGAACTTTTGCACTTCACTCCATGTGAGCTTTTGTATGTCACTCTTTCGAAGACCCGTAAGACATGAAAAGAGGAACGCACGTTTCAGGATAGGGAAGCGGCATGGGGTTGCAGCCAGTTGTTTGACTTCTTCCAATGTAAGGTAATCCCGTTTTGTTTCAGCAGCCTTGAATCCTTCAATTCCACGAAGCGGGTTGACTGGTATAATCCTCTCTTCATATGCTTGGTTGATGCAGGCTCTGAGTTTATTGAAGTACGATACTTTGGAGTTTTGTGATAATCCTTGAAATGTATCACGCTCCCTGCGCGGACCTGTGCGCTTATGAGTGTCCTTTTCAACACTATCCAAAAACTCTTTAAAGCCACTGACAAATTCGGGAGTAACATCACGGAACGTAGTGGTCTCGTCACAATATATTTCAAGATAACGGAGACAACTGCGCCAATTGCCCCAGTTGCCCTGTGATTCGGGATTTTTATGCCGATCTTCTACCATATTACGGTAATACTCCAAGAAAGGAGTGTCTTCTTTGAACTGCCTTGTGAAAGAATACTCACCGTTTTGGATTTCAATAGTCCGTTTTGCTTTTATAGCCTGGGCTGTTGCCAAGGTCTGTCGGTTTTGTTCCCGCTCAGCTTGTGTCTTGGCATCAATCAGGTAGAGTTTCAGATACTCTTTGTTTCGCTTGCCATTACGATAGATATCGAGATAAAGGCTGATGCTGCCATTCGCCAATTTCTTCTCGCGAAGTTTAACCGGCTCTTTCTGTACGATTGTCTTCTTTGCCATAATTCTTTCTGCGTGAGCTGTTAATAATCGGGGGACTACATTTTGTCCCTTGGGGGGACAGATTTTTGTCCCTCAATCCCGTTACGGGGGACAATGCAGGGACAAAATTACGAAAAAAGAATGAAACGACACAGAAAACATGAAGAAAAAGAGCAAATATAAACTTGTTCGTAAAGTATTGATAATTGCTATTTTACAAGATTGTATTTGCTCTTTATATGCTTTTCTTTTCTATTTGCTATTTTCCCACGCAGAATATTTATTTCCCGATGCAAAAATGCTGAAATATATTCCCCAACACCTGATCCGTCGTAACCTCTCCTACGATATCCGATAAATGGAATATACACTCCCGTAAATCTTGCGAGATGAAATCCCCGGAAAGGCTGGAGTTCAAACCTTCTTGTATCCTATGTATAGCTTCCAGCGCATGCGTAAGTGCCTCGAAGTGGCGGGCATTCGTTACGATGATGTCGCTTTGGTGGAGGGTGGGGATGGAAGATACTTCCGTGAGGAGTTGTTGTAGCTCTGCGATATGCAGCTTGCCTTTGGCGGAAATAGCGATTTGATGCCAGCCTTCGGTGGGGAAAGAGAAGGTTGGGAGAGAGGATGTGGGTAATACATCGCATTTGTTCATCGCTAAGATAACAGACTTATTCGTTAATCTCGGAGCTATTTCTTGATAGAAAGCCTCGAAATCCTTGAGGTCACGGGTTAAGTCGTACATGAGGATGACGATTTGCGCTTGGTCTAGAGCCTTGAAACTACGTTCAATACCAAGAGCTTCGATCGTATCGCTTGTTTCACGGATACCGGCGGTGTCGATGAAACGGAAGAGCTGGCCGTTGATATTGATCGTATCCTCGATAACGTCACGGGTCGTTCCGTGGATGTCGCTGACGATCGCTTTATCCTCGTTCAACAAGGCGTTTAGTAAAGTAGATTTGCCGGCGTTCGTCTCACCGATGATGGCGACGGGAATACCGTTTTTGATAGCGTTACCTACGCTGAAAGATTGGGCGAGTTTGGAGATGACCTGTTCGATATGATCCGCAAGCGTGCGAAGCTCGCTACGATCAGCGAACTCTAATTCCTCATGGTCACTGAAATCCAGTTCCAGCTCCATGAGAGAGGTGAAATGGAGCAGTTGGTTTCGAAGTTCGGCGAGTTCCCTACTGAAACCACCTCGCATCTGGCTTAGAGCCAAACGATGTTGGCCGGCCGAAGTGGAGGCGATTAAATCCGCAACGGCCTCCGCTTGGCTAAGGTCCATCTTGCCATTCATGAAAGCACGTTGCGTATATTCACCCGGTTGCGCTATACGGCATCCGCTGGAGATAAGGGATTGCAGGATTTGTTGTTGGATATACGTCGAGCCGTGGCAGGTGATTTCCACCGTATCCTCCCCCGTGAAAGAATGGGGGGCACGGAAAACAGCGGCGATCACCTCATCTATGGTTTCGTCATTGTTACCGACGATGGAACCATACGTTAAGGTATAAGCCTTTTGGGTAGATAAACTCTTACCTGCCTTCTTCGGCCGGAATATCCGATCACAAATCTTGAAAGCATCCGGCCCGGAGACACGGACCACTGCGATTCCTCCTACTCCCGGAGCTGTAGATATAGCGCAAATTGTACTCATTCCGTCTATTAAACCGTTATTAATTCATACGCTTGAGAACCCAGTCCGATTTCCTCCGCATAACGTAGGCCGGCTTGCCAGTTCGTATCCGGATGAATCAAATGGAATTTATCCTCTCCCTCAAGGTGTTCGTGAGGATGAGTCTCGGCTAATTTATTACCTCCGATGATAGGAGCGTTGATAACCATATCGGCGCAAGCCTTATCCAAGGCCACCGGATCGAAAGATGCGGCGATACCCAAATCGGGGATGATGGCGGCATCGTTATGATTCCAGCAATCGCATTCCGGAGATACGTTCATGATAAAACTAACATGGAAATGAGGCTTGTCTGCTAATACGGCTTTCGTGTACTCGTCGATCTTGTAATTCAATCGCTCGGAAGTATCACCTTCGCCCATTACGGCACCGTCGTATTGGCAAAGAGCCACACATTGCCCGCAACCTACACAACGCTCGTAATCAATTTCGGCCTTTCGGTTGTTATTCAAATGGATGGCATCGTGAGCACAGTGCTTTACACAGATGTTACAGCCTTTACAAGCCTCCGTATCGATACGGGGTTGTGAGGCGCAATGTAATTCCAGTTTACCGCCTACGCTGGCGCATCCCATCCCGAGGTTTTTCAGCGCACCGCCGAAACCGGCTTGCTCGTGACCTTTGAAATGGTTCATGGAAATGATGATATCGGCATCGGCGATAGCGGCACCTATTTTCGGGGCCTTGCAATATTGCCCGTCGATCTCGATTTCCCGGTAGTCCGTACCTTTCACGCCATCGGCGATGATAACGTTGCAACCGGCGGACATGGGATTGAACCCATTTTCCATGGCGCTTTGAAGATGATCGACAGCGTTGGAGCGGCGGCCCGAGTATAAGGTGTTACAATCGGTAAGGAACGGTTTCGCGCCTAATTCACGTAACAGGCTTACCAAGCGAGCGGCGTAATTAGGACGAATGTATGCCAAATTCCCCGGTTCACCAAAGTGGATCTTAATGGCTACAAATTGATTTTTGAAGTCGATATTGGCGATACCGGCACGTTTTACCAGACGTTCCATCTTATCCAGCAGGTTGCTGCTGGGGGTCGTGCGTAAATTAGTAAAGTAGACTTTGGATGTATTCATCTTTTTATTGGTTTAGTGTTGACAAAGGTACGAAAAACACGGAACATTTTTTATATTCGCGTAAAACAGATTTGTATATGGACTTGCTTCAGCGGAATCATCAGCTATTGTTGAAAGGAATAAATTGTACATTCCTGCGTTATTTGCATGCACGGATAGAGTGGGAGGATCGGTTAATCGGCATCTTCGGCTCTCGAGGGGTTGGTAAGACTACCTTGTTGTTACAGCATATTAAGTTGAAATTTGAAGATTCACGGGAAGCCCTGTATGTGAATCTGGATGATTTCTGGTTTGAGACACATTCATTGACCGATGCGGTTAAGGAGTTCCTGCAAGCCGGGGGGCATTATTTGTTTTTGGATGAGATCCATTTCTATTCGGGCTGGATGGAAGAGGTCTCAACTTTATTGGATGCCAACCCCGCCTTAAAGATTGTTTTCGCTACCACTTCTTTGTACTCGCAGACAGAGGTGCGGAACGGGTTAAGGCATGAGGCTGCTTTTTATACCATGCATCCGATGTCGTTCCGTGAATTCCTTTCTTACGAAAGCATTCTGGATAAAGATCCCATTCCGTTGGAGGATATCTTAGCGAACCATCATGATTTGGTGAAGGAGATCAATGCGGAGATGAATATTGTGCCGATTTACCGGAACTATCTGGAACATGGATGTTATCCTTTTTATTGGCAAGACCCGGATATGTATTATTTCCGTCTGCAAGAATTAGTGAGAAAAGAGATTTGCCGGGATTTGCCTTCGGTGGTTTCTATTTCGATGAGTAATCTGGAGCGAGCTCAAAAATATTTTATGATGGTGGCTGAGTCGGCTCCTTTACGTCCGAAATCGATTGATGTAACCCGTAAGACAAATATGCTTCGTCAGCAAAGCGATAGCCTGTTGCGTTTCTTTCATGATGTGAGGCTTATTTATTACTCGGCAGACCAACTGGGAACCACTCCGGCCAAGCAGAAAGTTTTTATGGGGGATACCAACTTGATGATCTCCTTTTTCGGAGATAAGGAGAATCGGCAATTGATGTGTGAAACCTATTTCTTAAGCCAGATGCGTTCCGTGGCGAACGTGGAATTCATGGAGAACGGAGATTTCTTGATTGGCGGTAAATATATCTTCGCCGTAGGTGATCCCTTAAAGGGATATGATCGTCTCCGCTTCGTACCCGACGCTTATGCGGCTATCTACGGGTTACCGAAAAGCGTGTTTAACCGTATGCCGGCATGGATATTAGGATTTAGTTATTGAGAATTTAAAAATAGGATTGCTATGTTAGAATGCATGAAGAATAGAAGAAGTATCCGTAAATATACGGATCAGGATATCCCGGAGTCTTTGCTGAATGAATTATTGGAAGTGGCTACTCGTGCCTCGAATACAGGAAATATGCAATTGTATAGTGTCGTGGTTACCCGCGACTCTGCGAACAAGGAGAAACTGGCTCCGGCTCATTTTAACCAACTAATGATTACGGGAGCCCCGGTGGTACTTACTTTTTGTGCGGATGCGAACCGTTTCGTGAAATGGGCGGAGTGCAGGAAAGCGGAGGCCGGATTCGATAATTTACAAACGTTTATCGCTTCGACGATAGATGCGATGTTGTTCGCCCAGAGTTTCTGCAATGCCGCTGAGGAAAAAGGCTTAGGCATTTGCTATCTGGGTACGACGGCTTATAATGCGGACCAGATCATTGAGGCGCTTTCTCTTCCCCGTCTGGTTGTCCCGATCGTTACGGTTACGGTGGGTTATCCGGCAGAGCCTATACCCGCTCAAGTTGAACGTTTACCATTGGCGGCTGTGGTACAAAACGAGACTTATACGGACTTTACTCCGGCTTCCATCGATGCCTTGTATAGTGAGAAAGAGGCATTAGAGGTGAATAAGCAGTTTGTAAGGGAGAATAATAAGGAAACACTGGCGCAGGTCTTTACGGACGTACGCTATACGAAGAAAAATAGTGAACATTTCTCCGAGGTGCTCTTGAAGGTATTGAAACAACAAGGATTCATGAAGTAAGCCCTAATACTTCTACCTTATAGTTCATAAAGAGTCCACTCTCGAGTACGCCCGTAATCGACTTGAGAGTGGATTCTGTATTTTCAGGGATATAGTCCATCCATACGTCTAGGATCATATTGCCATTCTCGGTAATGATCGGTCCATCCTTACCTTGCCCCATACGAAGTTTTATCTCACCGGGATTCAAACGCTGGAGTCTGTCCTCTACATAGGTGAGAGCTTCCGGGAAAATCTCTATCGGGATCGGGAATTTAGCTCCCAGCCTCTCCACTTTCTTGGAAGGATCGACCAGTATATAGGTCTGCGGACTGGAGCTGATTAATAGCTTTTCCTTGAACATGGCGCCTCCACGCCCTTTGATCAAGTTAAAGTGGGAATCTACTTCATCAGCCCCATCGAAGGTCCAGTCCGGCTTGTGGGAAAACAGGCTGGTAACCGGAATGCCTAGCTGGGCGCAAGTCATCCGGATTTCTAATGAAGTGGGGATCGCCAAGATGGAAAGACGTTCCGTCCGGATACGTTCCGCTATGCGAATTAACGCTAGATAGGAGGTAGAACCGGAGCCAACACCTATGACTTGTCCGTTTTCGACTTTAGATGCGATAAGGTCCGCTATCTTTATTTTATCTTCCTTATGGGAGATCTGATTCCCCCATTCCAACGTATCGATTAGTGAATGATCCCACTTCATAGTCTTGATATTATTATATACGGTCTAATACAGTTTCAATCAGTTCCTCCAAAGAACCTTTATAATCCGTATTCATATGATTATCCACACGTCCGGCGATAATACAACATACGGTCATTGCCCGGTGTCCCATGAGAGCGGCCAGACCAGCTAAAGAGGAGCTCTCCATCTCGAAGTTCGTAATCTTTCGCCCGTTGTAATCGAAAGCCTCTATTTTCCGGTTCAATTCCGGATCGGTCAAGGGCAATCGGAGCTCACGTCCTTGCGGCCCATAGAAGCCATTGGCCGCGATAGTCGTTCCCCGGATAATATCATTACGGGTGATTTGCTCGATCAACGATGGATCTGCCGATACGACATAAGGCCATATGCCGCTAAGCCGCCAATCAAGCTGTTTTATTAATTCAGATTCCAAGTCTGCGTCACGAACGGAATTACTATTTGCGTAGAAATAAATGACTCCATCGAATCCGATCGATTTCTCCGCAGCTACATAAGTCCCAATCGGGACAAATGGCTGTAACCCTCCGGAAGTCCCGATACGGACTAGGGAAAGTTGCTTGAATTCCGGCTTGATCGTACGGGTTGAGAAGTCAATATTAGCGAGAGCGTCCAGCTCATTTAATACGATATCGATATTATCTGTACCGATGCCATGGGATACAACCGTGATACGTTTTCCCTTGTATTGGCCCGTGATAGTATGAAACTCCCGGCTGGAAACCTCACATTCCTGAGAATCAAAATAGGAAGCGACGGTTGTAACCCGTGCGGGATCGCCAACAAGTACCACACGATCCGCGAGTTGTTCTGGTTTTAAATGCAGGTGGAAAACACTACCATCTGAATGGATCGCTAATTCTGAAGCGGGGATTGTTCTCATATTCGATCAGCTAATTAAGTTTACTTTTAATCATAAAAGGGCAAGGTGCGACCCTGCCCTTGGAGATAGTTCCATGTATATAACTATTTTAGTCCTTTAATGGTTTTGATGGAGTACCGGTCGGTTTAGCTATCGCTTCACGCATAGAAGTGTCCGCCTCGATGTTCTTCATCTTGTAATAGTCCATTACGCCTAGGTTTCCTGTGCGGAAAGCGTCTGCCATTGCCTTGGGAACTTCCGCTTCTGCCTCGATCACCTTGGCACGGGCTTCTTGAGCTTTCGCCTTCATCTCTTGCTCGAGGGCGACAGCCATCGCACGACGTTCCTCGGCTTTCGCCTGAGCGATATTCTTATCCGCTTGAGCTTGGTCCATTTGCAAGAAAGCGCCGATGTTCTTACCTATATCGATATCGGCGATATCGATGGAAAGGATTTCGAAAGCTGTTCCGGCGTCAAGCCCTTTGCGAAGCACTAATTTCGAGATGGAATCCGGATTTTCCAATACAGTCTTATGGCTTTCGGATGAACCAATGGAAGATACGATACCTTCACCTACACGGGCTAAGATCGTCTCTTCTCCTGCACCACCCACTAATTGCTTGATATTCGCACGAACGGTGACACGTGCCTTGGCGATTAACTGGATTCCGTCTTTCGCAACCGCTGTTACCGGAGGGGTATCGATCACTTTCGGATTTACCGACATTTGTACAGCCTCGAATACGTCACGTCCGGCCAAGTCGATAGCGGTAGCCATCTGGAAAGGAAGGTCGATATTCGCTTTTGACGCGGAAACCAGCGCATGCACTACTTTCTCGACATGTCCACCCGCTAAATAGTGCGCTTCCAGCTCGTCGCGTGTAAGCGTCTTTATTCCTGCCTTATGCGCTTCGATCATCGCACGAGTGATGATGTAGGGAGGAACCTTTCGGATACGCATCAAGAATAACTGGATCAAGGAGATATTGACTCCCGATACTTTGGCCGAGATCCATAACAGGAACGGCACATAATAGAAAAAGATTGCCAGCAGAAGTACTGCGGCCCCCAATAGGATAAGTGGCAAAAAGGTTATTTCCATATATAAAAAATTAAGCGTGAATATTTGTTTCTTCTTTAGGACGGACAATTACGTTGTAACTGTCTACCCTGATCACTACGATCGGCGTGTTCTCATCGATTAATTCGTCTTGAGATTTCGCTTCCACGTTAATACCTTTAATCCGGGCCTTGCCGATAGGGGCTAAGCGTGAGAGCGTGATCCCCTCGTCTCCGGGTTCTATTCCGAGATCCCTGCTGGATGTCAGCTTGGAATCGATATCTGTCTTTAAAGCGATCTTGTTAAAAGACCGGGAACGCAATAACCAAGCGAAGATTACTCCGAATGCAATGATTGATAAGGATAAAGTCAGATGCCCTACCCACATACCTACCGTATAAGCGAAAACGACTCCGCCGATAGCGAAAATAGCCCCGCCTATACCCGCGAGTGTTATTCCCGGAAGAAGGAATATCTCCGCCAGTATCAGTAGGATGGCCGCTACCATGAGGAAGACGATGATGGCTATGTCCAGTAGCATAGTTCTTCTTATTTATGGTTGTTTCTTAGGTATACGATCTCTGCGTTACGTGCCTTTTTCTCCCATTCGTCCGGTTGGCCGAGAAGGTTGTTTAACTTTTCTTCCGCATCAAGAATCGTAGGCTTCAGTTGTTCTCGCTTCGCCTTGTTCCCTTTGATGTAGCTGGCTCGTAAGCTCTCTAGTTTCTCATTTAACTCCTTGATCTGTTTATGGATGGAAACTACTTTCTCGTAGTAGTTCTTCGCTTCCGGACTTTGGATATCGTCCAAGGTGTAATAAACGATATCATTATGGATCGGGAACGTGAAATCTTTCTTTATCTCTATACGTCCATAAGGAATCTCGGTATGAGCTAAATGAATAAGCTCTTCGTAATTCGATCCGGGTTTCCATGAATCCTTGATCGAGGCAATAGAGGCCCGGGCACGTTTTAGTTCGATATCCTCGCTATCTACTCGCTCGCGGTTGTCATTCGGAATGAATAGGTATACACAAACTTTTCCTTCCGGTTGATAGCGGTCGGAAACGAACCATCCCAATTGCTTGGCTTCGTCGATCACCATCATGTAATCGTTAAACGGGGAGTTATAGGGCATGCCCAATTGCTCCGGTGTAAGATAAGTATCGGAATTGATGTTGTAACGAGTGACGAATAAATCATATCCGCCCAGAGAGCCGTTCCCTTTGGATGCGTAATAAATCGTTACGCCATCGGATAGCACGAATGGATACCCATCGTCGGCGTCACTATTGATATTCATCGGTAACTGTTTCTCGTCTCCCCATTGATCCATGAGCTTGGATTGGGTAAAAAGACAATTGTGGTTACCGTCTGTCGAGTGGGCGTAATAAATCTTATCCCCCTTCTGGTTCATGTATACCGATGAGTTGCCCGGATCGTTAGTCTGGAAGAAATCTTGGTAAGTGGTCAACGTACCGCTTTCCTCGCTTAAGGTATAGGCTGATAAGAAATCATCTTTGTCAACAACCAAGCTATCGATAATCTGGACATTCTCTACCTTATCAAGCATACGGCTTGCTTTGTTCGCCAAGTCCATACGGATTTGGTAAGGTTCCACATCTTGTTTCTTTTTTGTTAGGAGGGTGATGTATTCGTCGAACATCTCCTCGGCTTCGTTAAAACGATAGGTCTGGTAGTATACTTCTCCAAGGTATCGATAAGCGTCTTGTACCCTACGCTTTACGGCGACCTTAAGATGTTTCTCCGCTCCTGCTAAATCTCCGGTCTCGAAACAGCAAACACCATACCATTGATTATAAGAGGCATTGCTTGGCGCTTGTTTCACTAGTTTCTCGAACACAGGTTTGGCTTCTGCGTATTTCCCGTCGTTATATAATTTTTTTGCCTGATCAAGACTTTGCGCATGTAGTTGCATTCCTCCGCATATGAGTGTAACTCCTAGCGTATAAAGCAGCTTTTTGGATAACCGTTTCATTTTGTCTATTCTAGATTATATATAGTTATGCAGTTTCAAAGATAAGAATATTTTTGTAGAGGCATACAAATCGAAAAGATAAATATATAATTTTGCGCCCGTAAAGGAAGTATATGGCAAAATTGACAGAGGACGAACGTTTGTTTCGCAAGATAGAGGATAAGATAAAGAGAGCGATTTTCGACTATGGCTTGATCAATGATGGCGACCGGATCTTGGTCGGGTTGTCCGGAGGAAAAGATTCCTTGGCCTTGGTGGATTTACTGGGGCGCAGGTCGAAAATCTATTGTCCTCGGTTTGAGGTCGTGGTAGCACATATCGTGATGACGAATATCCCTTATTGTTCGGATCGGGAATATCTTAGAAGTTGCGCAGAGGAGCATGATTTGCCTTTCATTGTCCATGAGACAAGTTTCGATCCTTCTACGGACACTCGCAAATCCCCCTGCTTTTTATGCTCTTGGACTCGCCGGAAAGCTTTGTTTGAGATCGCTAAGGCTCATAAATGCAATAAGATCGCTTTAGGCCATCATCAAGATGATATCCTTGAGACGCTGTTGATGAACCTGACCCACCAAGGGGCTTTCGGGACAATGCCTCCCCGGTTGAGAATGGATAAGTTTGATATGGAGATCATCCGTCCGATGTGTCTGGTGGAAGAGAGGGAGTTGATTCAGGTCGCCGCATGGAAAGGGTACCGGAAACAATTGAAGAACTGTCCTTATGAGTCGGGTTCCAGTCGTTCGGATATGAAAGAGCTGCTGAGAAGTCTGGAAGCGATCAATCCGGAGGCTCGTTACAGTCTTTGGGGGAGCATGACGAATATACAAGAAGATTATTTACCTCGAAAAATAAGATAATATGCAAAGTGTTTATACGATTTTATTGTTGATCGTGTCTAATATTTTTATGACATGCGCTTGGTATGGTCATTTGAAGATGAAGCAACAGTTTAGCTGGTTCGAGCATCTTCCTTTGTTTGGCGTAATCCTGTTTAGTTGGTTTCTCGCTTTTTTTGAGTATTGTTTCCAAGTACCGGCGAATCGCATCGGTTTCCGGGATAACGGGGGGCCGTTCAACTTGATTCAATTGAAAGTGATCCAAGAGGTGATTACGTTGGTGGTATTCGTGGCCTTCAGTACCATTGCTTTTAAGGGGGAGTCGTTTAAATGGAACCATGCGCTTGCTTTCGTATTCTTGGTAGCGGCGGTTTATCTGGTTTTCAAGAAATAAAGTCGTTGCGTTTGGCTTTGATAATCAGCGGAAAACCTTGATGCCTATTGTAAGATGCTTACAATGCCTATTCAAGCATGTTTATAATGCCCATTGTAAACACCTTATAATGGGCATTGTTAAAACGCTATATGATCTGTTGGCTCAGATGTGTAAATATAGCTTCGGTCTCATCCGGATGGAACCATGTTATTTCTGGGTCCCGTTTAAACCAAGTCATTTGCTTCCGGGCGTAGACCCGGGAGTTTCGTTTGATTTTCTCCACAGCGAGGTCTAATGTCCATTCTCCGCTGAAGTAATTGAATAATTCTTTATAACCTACCGTGTTCAAGGAATTCAAATGACGGAAGGGATAAGCCCGGCGAGCCTCTTCCAATAATCCTTCGCTCATCATTAGATCTACACGTTGGTTGATGCGGTCGCATAATTCGTCGCGATCTCTATTAAGCCCTACTTTGATGATCCGGAACGGACGCTCTTTCTTAATGTTCGTGCGGAAGGAGGAGTAAGGCTTGCCTGTCATCCGGCAAATCTCTACGGCATGGATCACTCGTTTATAATTATTCCGGTCCACTTCCTCATAATGGACAGGGTCTGCTTCTTTTAATTCAGCGAGGATAGGGGCTAGTCCCTCGGTTTCAAATTGCATGTATAGGGCATCCCGGATCTCCGGTGTAACTGTCGGGATATCGTCAATACCTTTACATACGGCATCGATGTACATCATAGAGCCTCCGGTCATTACGACGGTCGGGATCGTTTTATGTAATTCGGATAGGAGGGAGACCACGTCTTCCTCGAAGTTGCTGGCGCTGTAATAATCGGTAAGCGAGAGAGTGCCTACCATATAATGCTTGACACGAGCCATTTGTTCCGGTGTTGGGGCAGCCGTGCCGATCGGAAGGTCTTTATAGAGCTGACGGGAGTCGGAAGAGATAATCGGAGAGCCGAAACGTTCCGCCACTTGGAGGCTTAACTCGGTCTTTCCGACTCCTGTCGGCCCAAGTAATATAACGAGGGAATTCATCAAAAGCGCTCGTCGTCGTAAGGATTATCCATCGGGCCTTCGCCTAAACCGTCGAAGCCGCTTTTGTCTAATTCGTCCATATCGTATTCGGAATCCCCGTAAAAATCTTCTCCTACGTCCGTACTGCCGTTCTTAGCCTCGAACTCATCGAAAGAAACTATTTGGGCGGGAGGCGTACCTACCGATTTGCTGCAAATAGGAGCATCCAAGTCTTTTCCCGGAACGATCTCACGAAGTTCCATGAAGAAGGCACGTTCGGTCATATAATCGAAAACGAAAAGTAGTTTTTGGTGCTCGTCTTCCAACAATTCTTCCAGTTGAGTATCGGCCATGACATAGCTGTCTTCCTCGGAAGAGGTATCCATCTCCACTAATGTGATCTCTGTCTTTTTACTCCAGTCATCGTCACATATGAAGAAAGAGGTCATTTGATCCTTTGTATAACCTACAGAGTCGAGAATGGCGTTTTGCAAATCCAAGAAAGTAGACTCGGAATCAATCTTGATCTCGCGCTTGAAGTCATCTGCTTCATCTGATAGGATTAGAAATCTAAATAGCATAGTCGTTTAGTTTTATTATTGCCTCAAAAGTAGTAAAAATATGGATATACCCAATATACGTCGCTATAAATAATGAAAGAGGGTGCGCATCTGATCCCTGTATGGGATTTCTTCTGAACCTGAGGCTGAGATATTAGCGGCAGTTGTCACCTTGAATAGGAATGGATGAACTACCTTAAGGACGGAACGATCCGTCCTGACACCATGGCTCCAGGATTAGGCGAAGCTTGAGGCACGTATGGAAGGACATATGGAAGGACTGGCGGAAGGTAAGGCGGAAGCGAACCTAGAAAACGCCAAGAAGATGAAAGCTATGGGGATCGATCTTGAAATGATCCGGCAGATCACGGGAATTACCCTATAAATAATTTTGGCGACATAAATAGCGAATCGGCGCAAACCCCTCATCGTAAGATGCGGATTTGCGCCGATTTGTTTTTGGTTGTCCGGATGTTTGTGTCGCTTATTCGTCGATCGAACCTCTTACGATACCCCGGCTGGAAGACTTGATGAAATTGAGGATCAAATCCCGTTCCTCGCTAGGCTCGTACTCGGTCTCGATCGCTTTCAGCGCCTCCGTATTATTCAAGCCTCGGGTATACAGCGTGCGATAGATGTCTTGAATCAAGAATACCTGCTGATTCGTGAATCCCCGGCGACGTAAACCTACGATATTGATACCGCAATAAACGATCGGATCACGGCCGATCAAGGTATAAGGAGGGATATCTTTTCCGATACGAGAACCGCCTTGTACCATCACGTGCTTGGATATACGCGTGAACTGATGCACCAAGGAACCTCCGCTTACGATAGCGAAATCATCAATCTCTACCTCCCCGGCGATTTGCGAAGCGTTACCGATGATAATATGGTCTTTTAAGACGCAATCATGGGCCACGTGCGAATAAGCCATGATTAAGCAATTGCGACCTACCACGGTCTTACCTTTGGAAGCGGTACCCCGGTTGATCGTCACGCATTCGCGAAGCGTCGTGTTATCTCCGATTTCCGCCGTCGTGGTTTCCCCCGCGAATTTCATGTCTTGAGGGATACCGGCAACGACCGCTCCCGGGAAAATATTGCAATTTTTACCAATCCGTGCGCCATCCAAGATAACGGCGTGAGAATATATATGGCAATTATCACCGATTACGACATCTTTCTCAATCACGGCAAACGGATCGATAGTTACATTCTGGCCGATCTGGGCCTCTGGATGAACGACTGCTAGAGGAGATATATTCATTATCGTACTTTATCTTATTATTTGTTTTTTACAATCTGAGCCATGAACTCGGCTTCACTAACCAATTTATCACCAACGAATACATACCCTTTCATGGTAGAGATCCCGCGACGGATCGGTGCCAATAATTCCAGACGTAAGATCAACGTATCGCCCGGAACGACTTTTTGGCGGAATTTCACGCCATCTATTTTCATGAAGTAGGTAGAATAGCGCTCTGGCTCATCTACGGAATTCAAGACTAGCAAACCACCTGTTTGTGCCATAGCCTCAACCTGCAGGACTCCCGGCATGACCGGCTCCTGAGGGAAATGCCCTTGGAAGAACGGTTCGTTGGTCGTGATGTTCTTTACGCCTACGATATAGTTCCCGCCAACCTCGATGATCTTGTCAACCAATAAGAACGGATAGCGGTGCGGCAATAATTCACGGATACGGTTGATATCCATCACCGGCTCACGGTTCGGATCGTATACCGGGGCTTGCACCTCGTTCATCTTGATATCCTTGCGGATCATACGAGCTAACTGGTTATTGATCTTATGTCCCGGACGGGTAGCGATCACACGTCCGCGGATCGGCTTACCGATCAAGGCGATATCTCCGATCACGTCGATCAATTTATGACGTGCCGGTTCGTTATCGAATACAAGCGGCTTGTTATTGATATAACCTAATTCCTGCACGTTCTTGTGAGGGATGTTCAGCATATCCGCCAATTTGTCCAAAGATTCTTGCGGTATCTTCTGGTCGTAGATAACGATCGCATTGTCTAAATCGCCACCCTTGATCAAGTTATTGTTGAGCAACATCTCCACTTCGCGTACGAATACGAACGTACGTGAAGCCGCCAATTCTGTCGGGAATTCGCTGAGATCGTTCAACGTGGCGAATTGGTTGGAAAGCACGGGCGAATCGAATGAGATCAATACGTTCACGCTGAACTTATCATCCGGAAGGATGATCAACGAAGAACCGGTTTCCTCATCTTTTACCTCGATCTTGTGCTTTACGATATAATAATCCTTCGGAGCGTTTTGCTCAACAACCCCTGTCTTTTGGATTTCCTCGGAGAAGAAGCGAGAACTTCCGTCTAGGATCGGAAACTCGGGTGCGTTTACCTCGATCAAGCAGTTATCGATCTCATAAGCGTATAAAGCCGCCATCGCGTGCTCGATCGTACTTACTTGAACGCCATTCTTGCTAAGCACCGTACCCCGTTGTGTATTAACCACGTTCTCGGCCAAGGCGTCAATCGTCGGTTGGCCTTCCATATCGACACGTTTGATCTTGTATCCATGGTTCTCGGGTGCGGGATTAAACGTAATCTCTATATCTAATCCGGTATGCAACCCTTTTCCTTTCAAGGAGAAACTTGCCGCAAGCGTTTTCTGTTTTTGCATAGGTCTTTATTGTTTATTAATTTCTTTCTTGAGTTGTTCGATCTCCCGTTGCATTTGCCCCAGCGAGCGGTATATATCCGGAAGACGGTTGAAGATCGCGCTGGAACGCATGAAGTTCTTAGCGTTGATCGCCGGCGCCCCGAGCAATGTCGTCGCTTCCTTCACGTCGCTGATAACGCCAGCCTGAGCTCCGAATACGACGTGGTCCGCCACATGGATATGTCCGGCCAAACCAACTTGTCCGCCAAACATACAATGCTTTCCTACTTTTACGGAACCGGCGATGCCGACTTGCGCCGCCATCACGGTATTCTCGCCTACCTCCACGTTATGAGCGATTTGTACGAGATTGTCCAGCTTAACGCCTCGGTGAATGATCGTAGAATCCATCACCGCACGGTCAATTGTCGTATTGGCTCCGATCTCTACATCATCCTCGATAATAACGTTGCCTAATTGCGGGATTTTCTTGTAAGTCTCACCTTCGGGAGCGAATCCGAAACCGTCAGCCCCGACTACGCTACCGGCATGAAGGATACAATTATTGCCGATTATACAATTCTCGTAAACGGTGGCATGCGGATAGAATACGCAGTTATCTCCTACCGTCACGTGATCACCGATATAAGCGTGCGGGTATACCATACAGTTCTTACCCATTTTTACGCCTTCTCCGATGTAGGCGAAGTTACCGACATAACAATCGTCGCTCACGATCGCGGAAGCGGCGATAAAAGCGGTAGAATCAACCCCCTTCTTTTTGCTCTTCGATTGCTCTACCAAATTTAATAACATTGCGAGCGCCGCATAAGCGTTCTCTACTTTTACAAGTGTGGCTCTTATCGGTTGTTCCGGTTTGAAATCATTATTCACCAAAACAATGCTTGCCTCGGTATTATAAATATGATGCGCATATTTAAGATTCGCCAAAAAGGTCAATGTACCTGGCTTTCCTTCTTCTATTTTAGAGAAGTTGCTGACTTTAACGTTCGGATCTCCTTCAATCGTTCCGTTCAGGAAGCCGGCAATTTGTTGGGCTGAAAACTCCATTACTTATTCAATTATATATGTATCTTCGTTGACTGTCCGCTGTTTATAGACAGTTAGTTTGCAAAAATGGTGAAAATTCTTTATATAGCCTATGCTTTGCAGGGAATAATTCCCTTATCATGTAGATAACCGGCCATTTCTTTCTGTACGGCATGTGCCGCCTCACGGGCTACGTTGGCGAAAGCCTCCGTCTTATCCGCGTAAATAATCGCACGGGAAGAATTTACCAAAAGACCGCATTGGTCGTTCATCCCGTATTGAGCTACTTCCGCCAAGCTTCCACCTTGAGCGCCTACGCCCGGAACTAACAAGAAATGATTCGGGGCCTGTTTACGGATATCAAGGAACATCTTGCCTTGGGTAGCGCCCACTACATACATCATTTGCTCATCGTTAGCCCATTCTTGCGATTTCTTTAGTACTTTCTCGAAAAGACGTTCACCATTTGCGTCTTCCGTCATTTGAAAATCATGTGAGCCTTTATTGGAGGTCAAGGCCAATAAGATTACCCAAGCCTCCGGGTAGATCAAGAATGGTTTTACGCTATCCTCGCCCATATAGGGAGCGACCGTTACGGCATCTACCTTGATATGATCGAAGAAAGAACGGGCATACATCTCGGAGGTATTTCCGATATCACCACGTTTCGCGTCGGCGATGATAAATTGATCGGGATAATTCTCCCGTAAGTAAGCCACAGTCTTCTCAAAAGCCATCATACCCTTTGTGCCGAGGCTCTCGTAAAAAGCCAGATTCGGCTTGTAAGCGACACAATAATCGGCGGTAGCGTCGATGATCGCTTTATTGAATGCGAAAATAGGATCTTCTTCCGACAATAGATGCTGCGGGATCTTTTTTATATCTGTATCTAATCCGACACAAAGGAAGGATTGTTTCTTTTTAATATTCTCGAATAGCTGTTGTTTGTTCATTTTCTTATTCAGTATGAAATGATTGGATGTGTTTACAATTCAGACTCTTTCAGTCGCTCAGCGTTCTCCGCTACGATCAGGTGATCCAAGCAATCTTGAATTTCACCGTCCATAAAGGCTGAAAGATTATAGATCGTGTAATTGATACGGTGATCCGTGATACGCCCTTGCGGGTAATTGTACGTACGGATCTTCGCGGAGCGGTCACCGGTAGATACCATGGTCTTACGCTTGCTGGCGATATCGTCCAAGTATTTCTGGTGTTCCTTGTCATAAATAAACGAACGAAGACGGGTAAGCGCCCTTTCTTTGTTCTTCGGTTGGTCTCGTGTCTCCGTACATTCGATCAAGATTTCCTCACTCACACCTGTAATGGGGTTCTTCCAGACATAACGCAGACGGACACCTGATTCCACCTTGTTTACGTTCTGACCACCGGCCCCACCGGAGCGGAAGGTATCCCATTTAATCTCCCCTTCATTAATCTCAACATCAAATTCATCCGCCTCAGGCAATACGGCAACTGTAGCGGCGGAGGTATGTACACGTCCTTGCGTCTCCGTAGCCGGTACACGCTGTACACGGTGTACACCGGACTCATACTTCAACGTTCCGTATACTTTCTCGCCCGATACCGTGAAGATGATTTCCTTAAAACCGCCGGACGAGCCTTCGCTAAAGCTAGACACGCTTATTTTCCATCCCTTCAGTTCGCAATACTTCACGTACATACGATATAGATCACCGGCGAAAAGGGCGGCTTCGTCACCTCCCGTTCCTCCTCGTATCTCAACGATCGCGTTCTTGTCGTCTTGCGGATCAGCGGGAACGAGCAATAATTTTATCTCTTCTTCCAAAGCGGGAATACGTTCGTTGCAGGTATCCAGCTCCTCACGGGCCATTTCCCGCATTTCCGGATCTTGCTCGGACTCAAGCAAGGCTTTCGCTTCCTCGATCCCGTTCAATACTTTCACGTATTCCGAACGAGCTCCCACAATTTTCTCCAAATCACGGTACTCTTTGTTCAGTTTTACGAACCGTTTCATGTCGGCGATCACCGCCGGGTCGGTAATAAGGGTACCGACTTCCTCAAAACGGCTCACTAATCCGTCTAATTTACCAAGTAAACTATTTTCGGCCATTTATCTTTATTAATAGGTGAAGCGACCTTTCTCGCTTTCGATAATCAATTCATTTTTATCGGCTTCCTCTACGAAGCCCACGATTTGCGCATCAATACCAAAGCTTTTTGAGATGCCGATTACTTCTTCCGCATGCTCGGGAGCGATGTATATCTCCATCCGGTGTCCCATATTGAATACCTTGTACATCTCGCTCCAGTCCGTACCGCTCTGTTCCTGAATCGTGCGGAATAACGGTGGGATAGGGAAGAGATTGTCCTTGGTTACACGCTTGTTCTCTACGAAGTGCATAACTTTTGTCTGAGCCCCTCCCGAACAATGTACCATGCCATGGATTTGAGAGCGTAGTTTATCAAGCAATACCTTAATTACCGGCGCATAGGTACGTGTAGGCGAAAGCACCATCTTTCCGGCATCGATCCCTAATTCCTCGATCTTATCCGTAAGTTTCAATCCTCCGGAGTAAACCAATTCTTCGGGAACGGCGGCATCGTAGCTTTCCGGATATTTTTTCGCTAAATACTTAGAGAAAACATCATGGCGGGCAGAGGTCAAGCCGTTGCTACCCATACCTCCATTGTATTCTTTCTCGTAAGTGGCTTGTCCGGAAGATGCCAGACCTACGATCACGTCTCCTCCTTGAATATTCTTATTATCGATTACGTCCGAACGTTTCATGCGGCAAGTGACCGTACTATCTACGATGATGGTACGAACTAAGTCGCCAACGTCTGCGGTCTCGCCACCTGTCGCGTAGCAACCAACGCCCATCTCGCGTAATTCCGCTAATAATTCGTCCGTTCCGTTGATGATCGCTGAGATCACCTCGCCCGGAACCAACAGCTTGTTACGTCCAATCGTGGAAGAGACCAAGATATTGTCTACGGCACCTACGCAAAGCAGGTCGTCGATATTCATGATAAGAGCGTCTTGGGCGATACCTTTCCACACCGAAAGATCTCCGGTCTCTTTCCAGTACATATACGCCAAGGACGATTTGGTACCGGCGCCATCCGCGTGCATAATATTACAATATTCAGGATCACCGCCTAAGATATCGGGGATGATCTTACAGAACGCTTTCGGAAAAATTCCCTTATCGATGTTCTTTATCGCATTGTGAACATCTTCTTTTGAAGCGGAAACGCCTCGCAGGTTATAACGTTGATCACTCATTGTACTATATTATTTGAACCGCAAAGGTAATACTTTTTTATGTTACTTATCTAAGTTTTAAGACATCTCCTTCCTCCGGGATGTAATCTTTGTCTTTTTTATTCATTTTATACAGACTCTTGATCTGGATTCCGTACATCTGCGCAATACTGTGCATAGACTCTCCGACTTGTACCACATGGTCGTAATTCGGCTTGTCCGCTTTCTTCTTTTTCTTTTCCAGATATACGATATCGCCTGCCTGCAACGGGAAGTCCTCAGGCACCTCGTTGAATTTCATCAACTGCTTGGCCTTGAATCCCATGCTTCGGGCGATCTGGTCGAAACTGTCGTTATCCTTAGCGTATACATAGATCAAACCGTGGGTACGATAGACTTGATAATTGAACACCGGAAGATTTTGCTTCTTGGTAGAGGTCTTCTTTGTTCCCTTACCGGAGTCAAAGCGGTATAACTCATAATCTTCGATAACCTTGATTAATTTATTCGCGTAAGCACGATCGGTGGCGTAACCGCATTTTTGTAGTCCTTTGGCCCAGCCTTTGTAATCCTTGATGTTTAATTTGAACAGGCGTTCGTAGCGGGAGCGTTCGGCGAGGAAGCGGGAATGGTCATCATAAGAATCCTCTACTCGTTTGTATTTCCGGAAGCACTCTCCCCGCAGGTCGTCGTCGTGATAGACCCTGCCGCCCCGCCAGTCCGAATGGCATTTGATACCGAAGTGATTGTTGGAGCGTCTGGCCAAGTCGCTTTGCCCAGCTCCGGATTCCAGTAATCCTTGCGCTAAGGTGATACTTGCCGGAATGCGATATTTCTTTTGGTGTTGAATCGCCAAATCACTGTATTTACTGATGTATTTTTGATAGGAAGTCAGCTTCCGCTGGCTTTCTGCCCCTGCGCTTAAACAGACGAGGGACAATAATAATATACCTAAAAAATGAAGGGATAAACGCATAACTGTTCTTTTCGATCCGATTTTACCGGACAAATATATAAAAGAAAATACATATTTACCGGGAATTGATGGGTTAAAAATAGGAGATACGAGCTAGATAATCGTAATGCTCCCCATCTTCTATTTTTTCCGCTTTAAAGCCGGCTTGCCTTGCGTATAGATTCAGCGTGTTGAAATCTATATATAACCAATCAAATGAATCCCCTTTGATACTTTTATATTGCATACGGAAATCGATCTCTCCGAAATAATCATCCTCGGGGGCGATATCCAGATTCCCGTCTTCATCTTCAAATAAATAACTTAAGTCGCTAGAGTCAAGTAAAAGCTGTCCGTCCCGGGCTAGAACCTCTTTTAAGCGGTGAAAGAAAGCCGGGAGATTTTCCAGTTTACCGATAATCCCGGAACCGTTCATTAAGAGAAGAATGGTATCGAATGGTCCGGTTAAGCTCCTGTCAAAAAAATTCTGTAAGCGGGCGTCTTTTACGCCCCGTTTGTTCATGGCCTCTACGGAAAGAGGGGATATGTCGATAGCCGTAACCTCTTTACCCATTTCCTGTAAAGCCAAGGTGTGACATCCACTTCCGGCACCAACATCCAATATTTTGCCTGTACTGAGTTGAAGGGCTTTCTGTTCCAAGGAGGGCATTTCTTGGAAAGTCCGGAATAATTGATTCACGGGAATCTCATCTTCATCGAACATGGAGGAGAATACACGGAGTTTGCTCGCTTTTCCATGTGCGAGATAATCGATGATAGCGGCGCCCATCGGGTCTTTATCGGATGTAAGAAGCATTGAATGCATATGTCTTTGTTCTATATAAAGGTATATTCTATGATGTGGGTGCGAAATTAATATATTCTTTTTATATTTATAGCCTATAAGAATTATAGTTATGTTTCTTTCAAAACATTAAAACAATCAAGAAAATGAAAGAATTGAAATTAGAGACCCGGGTAGAGGTCTATGCGGTAGGAGAATTGGACAATATATATAGGCAATTGTACGAGGCCGCTTTTGAAGCCTCGAAAAAAGCTTATGCTCCTTATTCCAAGTTTCATGTGGGAGCGGCGGTTCTATTGGAGAATGGGGAGATTCTTTCCGGAAATAATCAGGAAAATGCGGCCTATCCGTCTGGGCTTTGCGCGGAGCGGACCACCTTATTCTATGCGGGAGCACGTTATCCGGACGCGGCGGTTCAGATTTTGGCGATCGCGGCTATGAAGGATGGGGAACGTGTGGATCTTATCACGCCTTGTGGTGCCTGCCGGCAAGTGATGTTGGAAACCGAGCAACGTTATAACAAACCTATGAAAGTCCTTCTTTGTGGCAAAGAGGAAGCGTATCTCGTTCCGAGCGCGACGGCCTTGCTGCCGTTTTGTTTTAGTAAGTCTGATTTGATCCGATAGAATAAAAAGAGGCAAGAACGATTCTCGCCCTTGCCTCTATATGTAATAAATATGTTCGATTAGATCCCTAAAGAAGCCTTGATCTGATTGATCTTTTCTTCTGCCGCTTTCTCTGCCTCCGGCAATTCATCGATACTCTTTACCTTGGAGTGAACCTCGCAATAGAATTTGATCTTTGGTTCTGTACCGGAAGGACGGATAGATACTTTTGTATTATCTTCCGTGAAGTATTGAAGCACATTAGAGGTAGTAGGCATATCTAATGTAACGGTTTCGTTCTCTGCATAGTCCTTACCTTTCAATGTAGAGTAATCGTAGAAATAAGTTACCTTAGAGCCTGCGATCTCTGTCAACGGGTTCTCACGGAACTTTTTCATCATAGCCTCGATCTCCTCCGCTCCACTCTTGCCTTTCTTCACGACAGAGATACCTTTCTCCTTAGAGAAGCCGTATTCCACGTAAATCTTCTGAAGCAATTGATACAAACTCAAACCTTGATCTTTTGCCCAAGCTGCGATCTCGGCTAAGATAACGCAAGCGGAAACAGCGTCTTTATCGCGAACGAAGTCCTCGCAAAGGAATCCGTAGCTTTCCTCGCCACCACCGATATAGTTTTTCTTGCCTTCGTTCTCACGCATAACGTTAGCGATCCATTTGAAGCCTGTATAAACATCGTACATTTCTACGCCATTACGCTCGGCGATCGTCTTGATCGTCTCTGTCGTAACGATTGTCTTTACGATATATTCTTTACCATTGATCTTACCTAACTCTTTCCAGCGAGTGATTAAATAGTAAACGAACATCAAAGCGGTTTGGTTACCATTCAAAAGTACCCATTCGCCTTCGTTATTCTTAACGGCGGCACCTACACGGTCTGCGTCCGGATCGGAAGCCATTACCAATTCAGCGTCAGTCTCTTTTGCTTTCTCTACAGCCATAGCTAAAGCAGCCGGCTCTTCCGGGTTCGGAGAGATAACCGTCGGGAAATCACCGCTAACAACATCTTGTTCCGGTACATGGATAATGTTCGTGAATCCGTAAGCTTTCAAAGCGGCAGGAACCAATTTAACACCTGTTCCGTGAATTGGAGTATACACGATCTTCATATCCTTATGGCGGGAAATAGCCTCCGGAGACAAAGAAATCGTTGTTAATTCCTTGATATATTCATCATCGATCGCTTGTCCGATGATCTCGATCAATTCTTTATTTCCTTTGAATTTAATCTCGCTAGCGTTACGGATCTTGTTAACCTCGGCGATCGTATTCTTATCGTGCGGGGCGATCATTTGTGCGCCATCATCCCAATAAGCCTTGTATCCGTTGTATTCTTTCGGATTGTGAGAAGCCGTCAAGATGATACCGCTCTGGCATCCCAGTTTACGGATAGCGAATGACATTTCCGGAGTCGGACGCAGGTCTTCGAATAAATAAACCTTGATGCCGTTAGCGGAGAAGATATCGGCTGATATTTCCGCGAACTTACGGCTGTTGTTACGGCAATCGTGGCCGATGACAACCTTTATCTGTTCTAAATCCGCAAATTCCTTTTTCAGATAGTTGGATAAACCTTGGGTAGCCGCGCCAACTGTATATATATTCATACGATTTGAACCTACCCCCATGATTCCGCGCAATCCACCTGTTCCGAATTCTAGGTCTTTATAAAAACACTCGATTAACTCAGTAGGATCTTCGTTGTCAAGTAACGCTTGAACTTGAGCACGAGTTTCCGCATCATAACTTTTCGTAAGCCATCCTTGTGCCTTACTTCTTACCATTTCTAATAAGTCGTTGTTTTCCATGTTTATAATATTATTGTGTTTATTGTTGAGCAATCTACTCAATACGATAAATATACAAGAAACAAATATACGAATTTCTTAAAGTAAAGCAATCAAAGGACTTATATTTTGCCTAAAAAATACGATAAATCGTCCTACCAAGTAAACGGATGTGTATAAATCGACTCATTTCCGCAAGCATCCGTTACGATTAATTTAAGTTCATGCTTGCCTCTTTGCAACCTCTCTTTATCGAAGCGATAGGTAATAACCGATTTATTATTCATCTCGAATAAGACAAACTGCCCGTCTATTTCTCCCCGGTAGGTTTGTACCCCGCTTAAGTTATCGGACAAACGGAATATGAAGTTCTGTTTGCTGACCCACGTCTGTTGGTTGATCGGCGTGATAACCGGAGCCTTTGTATCTTGTTGTATCTTATAACTGCCCAATTCCTTGATATTTGCGTCGATCCAGCCATTACGGTATGTACCGCCCATCCAAGAGGCACGTCCGTTTTGTAAGCGAACCACACCATATTGTTGTTTATTCTCAAGCGTATCGCTTTGCAAGAATAGTGATAACTGGGCCGTTCCATGCAAAGGGATTGGCTTATCGTGCAATATGTGGGTGGCTGATAATGAGGTACTATCTTCTTTCACCGAATAGCGGAAGTAGAGGTCATTATATAGATTACCTTTAGGCATGACGAGACGGATGCCTTTAGCGCCGAACCTATTCTCGCTACCCCAATGGAATAATTCTGTATGAGTCGTATCGATCTGGGGGATCTCTTGTTTCTTTCCCTCGATCCAGATGGATAAACGGGTGGCATTGCCGAAAGCGTCAGCAAGTGTATACGTCAAATGATAGGTACGAGGTTCATCTATACGCAAGATTCCCCGGTTTACGCTTTCAAGGAAGCGTAGACGGTTTCCCGGCTCGATGAAACTACGCATATAGAAAGAGCGATGATCTTTCCATTCTTCGTAATCTGTGAATGTGTTCAGATAACGGGTCTCGTCAAATGCGAACTTATCAAGATTACTATGGAAAATCACTTGGCTGTCTGCCGTGAGCGTGATTTCTCGTACGCCATAAATGTTAGTCGTATTATCCATATAATCATAGGCTTTTACAGCGAGCCCTATTTCTCCCCATGCCTCGATTTTTCCAGTGATTGTCTGTTTCCCGTTTTTCGCCGTGACGGGTTTTATCTCAAGCTTCTTGCTTTTGCCGTTTACTACGCCTTTTCCTTCGATGGGGACGATCTGTATTCCTTGGATTTTAGGAGGACGGGTATCGGTTATCCGATCCGAGAAATAATCCAAGGGGTCCATGACTTCCTCGGTCTCGGTGTCTCGTATCTCAAAATGGAGATGAGGTCCACCAGAGCTTCCGGTATTGCCGCTTAACGCTACGACTTCATTTTTCTCGACAGGAAGCAAATCCGGCGTAAGGAAGAGATTTACATTGAAACTTTCTTGTGCGTATTGTTGCTCTTTTACATAATTCGCTATTTTCTTCGAGAATTTTTGTAGATGGCCGTATACGGTGGTCGTTCCATCCGGGTGTGTGATGTAAAGCCCGTTACCGTAGCCCCATGGACTTACGGATATACGTGATACGTATCCTTCTTGTACCGTATGTACGGGTTTACCTTCTACCCCTTGTGTCTTGAAGTCTATTCCGGAATGGAAATGATTACTTCTTAACTCACCGAAGTTTCCGCTCAGTAAGATCGGGAAATCGAAAGGATTCCTAAGTTGCTGGGCGTTTGTGTTGATTATGTGGGAGCCGATGATTGCGAATAGACCGGCTAGATATATGGATCTAATATTCATAGGTATTACGTATTTTGTGATACAAAGATAGTGTTTTTTGTGTCTATGGAAAACACGTACGTGTTTTTACGGGCATATTTGGAAATCGATGACTAATGGCAGGTGGTCACTAAAACCGCCCTCATATTTAAAGCCGTAATAGGTTCGAAAAGGACGTACCCCCCGCCATGTTTTATCCTTAGTCAATAAAAAATCAGGAGCGAATATGTGGATGCTTTCCGGAATGATATGCATGGAAGACTCTTGCGTGATGAGATCCCGGTTTACGATTATTTGATCGAGTTGGCTCCATTCGCCTTGGTATTTATGACTACCCGGGAATTGAGTTATATGGGGGCTTGCGAACAAATTATAATAGGTACAAGATGTGGAATCTGTGATCTGCGTATTTTCAGGAAAGGCTTGGGCAGCGAATATCTCGGAAATACTTCTGTCTTGAGGGGTATCATTGAAGTCTCCCATAATGAGTATCTGCGGCTTTTCTCGTATCAGTAACAGGGAATCGCTAGATCCCCGTAAAGTGCGGGCCGCGTCAAAACGATCCTTTTCACTTTCTTTTTCTCCTCCGTAGCGGGAGGGGAAATGACACACGAAAACATCTAAGGTATCGCCTGTTATGATCTTTCCATATACGTGTAGGATATCTCGGGTTAATTTGTGTTTGTTCCCGGAAAAACGAATTGGAATGGATTCATGTCGTAAATAAAAGAATTGATCTCGTTGATAAAGAAGAGCGACATTAATACCTCTGGGATCGGGGCTTTGAGTGATAATATATCGGTAATCCTGCCAGCGGAGCGGTGTGCGACGGGTAAGATGAGACAGGACGGAGTCGTTCTCGACTTCGCAAAGAGCTATTAAGGCCGGTGTGCTCCATTCCCCGGCAGCGCTTATTACTTTCGCTATTTGTTGTAGCTTATGATAGTAGCGGCTTTGTGTCCAGTACCGGTTGCCGGAAGGTAGAAATTCATCGTCATTCTTGGTTGGATTATCCCTTGTGTCGAAAAAGTTCTCCACATTATAGGTCATGACCTTGAACGTAGCTTGGGCAAATAACGGAGGGGAGGCAAAGAATAAAAGAAAAAACATAAAAATCTTCATAGTTAAAGCTTTGATTAATTGTTAATATGTAATGTATTCTTATTGGTTTGAATCTTCGGTCTCTTCCTGAACAAACTCGTAGGCTCCTATGGTCGGGCCGTTCGAACTGGTTAGCCGGTTGACACCGTAACGATCGATCGGATAATTCTTCGTTATCTCGGGATCTGCTTTTCCGACTCCGGTAGTCGATACGGAATCTGGCCGGAAATCATAGGTGTATTTATTTTGCTTGCCTCCTACTTTCCGATAGGAAGGAGTCTTTTTGATAAACAAGACCTCCTTGAAGTGATCGCTGGAGGATTCTTTGGCTTTAAGCGCACAGTGATTGAACCGATAATCGAAATCTGTACTGCCATCTGCTTTTAATTCGACATCGTAACTTCCATCGATAGTGCAATTGTCAAAATAAGCTTGCGTGATAGGATACGGGCCATTTCCGTCTACTGTTACGTTATTGAGCAAGTATAGGCATTTACTATCCAAAGGAACAGTCTCGCTGGCCATTTCCCTTTTGGTTAAACTCATGTAATTAGCCATCGTACAGTGAGCGAAGTAATATTTACCACCGACTAAAGTGAGTACACTTCCTCCGGCATTGCTGAATTCCGTATTTGTAGCGATAACATCACAATTGATGGCGAAGAATAGATCGCTCCCCATATTCGTGATCTGTGAGTTGTTTATCTTGATCTTTGGGCGGTCCGGGGTGGAAAGCTCGCAATATACACCGGAGGTACCATTACGTACGATTACATTATCCCAGACATTCCCGTAGCTATCCGCCTTAAAGGTAATGCCTCCCCATTGCCCGGGAGTCCGGTCATACGGTAATATATCATTTAGTATATAATCCAAACGATCGCCTCGGAAAGTGATAGGCTCATCCAAGGTGCCTAAAGCGTTCATGGAGCCGTGAACGATCAGGCTCGCTTTATCATGCATATAGAAAGTAGCCCCCTTCTCGATATTCAATGAAACCCCTTTAGCGATAACCAAACTATCGTAGATCAAGTAAGGACGATTGGCCGTGAGGATAGAATCTTTTGTAATCGTAACACCGCCTTTGTAAAGATTAACATCCTGCCCGTAGGCTTCCAATAATACGGATTGACGGATGCCATTCACGGTGAAAAGTACGGAATCCTGTATCAACAGAGGTTGATTGCCACCATTCGGATCGACCGTTACTTCCACGAATACATACATGCTGTCGTTGGCGAGTATCCCTACATTATTAAATGAGCTACCTTTGCGTCCATCCACATTCATGCGGAAGCCGGTAGCCTCTCCACTGGCCAGCATGATGGACTCAATGCTCAGAGGTTCACTATTTTTATTGTAGATCATAAATTGACGGGTGGTAGAACCGATCGTACTGAAGATCGTATCAAAAGCGAGCGTGTCTGTCGAGAAGCTTAGCCGGTAAGTCGGGTTGGTGGAATAATGATCATCCAAACCGTCGCATGCCGGAAGCATGTTCAACAGAAGCGTTGCGAGTATAAATAGCGTTATCGTTAATCTTTTCATTTTCGTAAATGTTAACTGTAAATATCTTGTGTTCTTGTTTTAATAGATAAACAAAATTATCATAAAAAAGTTGCAAGACATTAACATAAAAAAAGAGGATAGACACGGTTATCGTGTCTTTCCTCTTCTTATAACGCAAAAAACGTTGGTTTATTTTGCGGGGATGCTCTTTAATAATTCAAGAAGGTGGCTCCACCATAAACCGACCGTAGCGATCTCGATACGCTCGTTGGGTGAATGTACGTCACGCAAAGTAGGCCCGAAAGAGATCATATCCAGTTTCGGATATTTTTCCAAGAACAAACCGCACTCTAATCCGGCGTGGATGGCCATGATCTTGGCGTCTTTGTTGAATAGGCGTTTGTAAGTCTCCTGTGCGATCTTCAAGATCTTAGAGTCGGGGTTCGGGGCCCATCCCGGATAGCCATCGCCATGTTTTACATCTGCTCCAGCCAATAGGAACGTGGAGGCTACCGTATTGGCGATAGCGATCTTGCATGATTCGATAGAGCTACGCTGGCTGGTACCGATCAAGATCGTATTGCCTTCTTTCATCTTTATGGAAGCAAGGTTGGTAGAAGTCTCTACCAAGCCTTCTATATCGTGGCTCATACCGATTACGCCGTGCGGACAAGCGTGCAAGGCGTAGATTAATTTCTCGGCGGTGGCATTGTCGATATGATACTCCGGACGATCCGTGGACTCCATCGCTAACTGAACGCTCGGGTCTACATGTTTCAACTCATTTTCAACGTCGGCGGCGAAATGGTTCAGCAAGATACGTACATCCTCCTTATTTTCCGGATGCAAGCCGATCACGGCGTGTGCCTCGCGAGCGATTGCGTTACGTAAGTTTCCTCCATCGATAGAGCAAAGAACGAAATCATATTTCTTTTTCAATAAGAATAAGAAACGAACCAATATCTTGTTGGCATTGCCTAATCCTTTGTGGATCTCGCCACCGGAGTGACCGCCATTCAACCCTTTCACATCGATACGGAAATACTGCATCTTATCGGACGTAGGAACTGGCTCATAATGGAAAGTCGCTTGTGTGTCTTTACCTCCGGCGCAACCCATAAAGATCTCTCCCTCGTCCTCGCTATCGAGATTTAACAAGATATCTCCGGTCATGAAACCTTCTTTCAAGGCTTTCGCTCCGGTCAAACCTGTTTCTTCGTCTACTGTGAACAAACATTCGATCGGACCGTGTTGGATATCATCGGAGGCAAGCAAAGCCAACTCGGCCGCTACACCGATACCATTATCGGCTCCCAAAGTAGTGCCGTTGGCACGCAGCCATTCGCCGTCGACGATCGTCTCGATCGGATCATTGTCGAAATCGTGTTTCGTACCGTTATTTTTCTCGCAAACCATATCCATGTGAGACTGCAATACGACTACCGGACGATCCTCCATTCCCGGAGTGGCAGGCTTTGACATTAAAAGGTTGCCGGCTTCATCTTTCTTGATAGCTATTTTGTACTCTTTCGCGAATGATTCTAGGAATTCAATCATTTTGCCTTCCTTTTTTGAGGGGCGAGGCACTTGGGTTACTTGATGGAAGAACTTCCATACGATAGTAGGCTTTAAATCAGTAATCTTCATAATGTTACAATGTATTATAGATGTTACTCTAAAGTTAATAAAACCGCAACTGAAAGAGCTTAGTTCGAAAAAAAGTAGAATAAAATGCCAAAAAGACACTTAGTAATCACTTAAACTCTTATATTTGCGTCCACAAATATAGAGAAAATGCTTACAACGTTATTATTTACGGTCATAATTCTTGTTATCAGTGTCGTGTTGCTATCGATAAAAGTGCTGTTGAAAAAGGGAGGAAGGTTCCCGAATACGCATATCGAAGGAAACAGGGCGTTGGGTAAGAAAGGTATATTTTGTGCGAAGACCATGGATCGTATGGCGGTGAAGCAAAAGGGACTCTATGACATCATGAACGAAATAAAAGAATAAAAAAATAAGATTTAAATTGCACTTTATGAAGAACATTAACTACGTTATTAACGGTGTGCTAGCGGTGGCTGTCGTAATCTTGTATATTATGCAATTTTCCGGCAAGAAAGAATCAAGCGTAACAAGAACATTCGCGTCAGCGGGAGACACAACGGCCTTACTTCCGATCGCTTATGTAAATGTGGATTCCCTGTTACTTAATTACAATTATTCCAAGGATCTGAACGAGATCATCTTGAAGAAACAAGAGAATTCCCGTGCTAACATCACCCAGAAAGCCCGTAGTTTACAAGGCGAGATGCAAGATTTCCAGCGTAAGGTAGAAAATAACGCTTTCCTTACCCGTGAGAGGGCGGAGCAAGAGCAACAACGTTTATTGAATAAGCAACAAGAGTTGCAGAACTTAGATAACCAATTGGCTCAAGAGTTGATGCAAGAGCAGCAGAAGTTGAACGAGCAATTACGCGATACGGTTGTTTCTCAATTGAAGGCTTTCAATCTGGGTAGAGGCTATCAAGTGGTATTCAGCAATACGGTAGGAGATAATATCCTTTTGGCTGGCGATTCCTATGATATCACAGGCGAATTGCTGGAATACTTGAATAAGAATTATTCCTCTCCGGCCAAGTAAGCTATTAATAGAATTTATAAAAGAAAGGGTGTATCAAACGTTCCTTTGATACACCCTTTTTTTAACGGTGCTTACCGGGGACTTTATAGAAGATATACTGTATCTGCAAAGTAATATATACTGCGTTGGCCTGGTCAGTATATATTCATCGGTCGGGTCAGTAGCACTGCGTTTTGCGGCCAATTACTCTTTAGGAGTAACGAAAGCGGTATATACCTGTAAGATAGCGGCTACGCTCAAGCAAAGGATCCACTCGGTACGGTTGTTGAACATAAAGCCGGAAGATACGATCATTAGAAGTCCGGCGAATACGTTGAAACGGTGGAGCCGGCGGCGACGAAAGTCCAAGTCCTTAACCGGAAGGGTCAGATAGCAAACGGCTATACCCGCCGCACCGACAGCGAATAAATAAGGGGCGACAGCCCAATGAGTAAGAAACAATATGGCACCGGCTAATACGAGTAATCCCGCTACGCCGAAAATAATCGATCTGATTTGTTGATTCATTTATTTGTCCTTGATAATAAAAACATCCTCGTTCGACCTTTTCATGAAATACTCTTCACGGGCGAAACGTTCCAGTCCCTCCTTGTCCGTATGAAGGTCGTTTAATTTCTTGCTGTTGATCTCGATCTCCTTTTGGTAATGTTTGATCTCTTTCTCCAAACCGCGTATTTTCTCGTCGTACGTATAGCGTTTATACAGGCTGCTATCGCCCACCGTAAAGGTGACGATAAGGAACACGATGGTAACCAACCAATAAGCGTTGATCCACGATAGATACTTTATGTAAAACTCTTTTATGCGTGACATCAGAACATCGTTTTCGCGAAGATAATGAATTATTTTGTTTATCTTTGTCTTATCAATAAAAAGCAGAGAATGGATAATTATATTGTATCGGCAAGAAAATATCGCCCGTCCACTTTCCGGAGTGTAGTAGGGCAGAAGTCTCTTACCACTACGCTGAAAAACGCGATACAAAGTAACAAATTAGCGCATGCTTACCTGTTTTGCGGTCCTCGTGGAGTCGGAAAGACCTCGTGTGCCCGTATCTTTGCGAAGACGATCAATTGCTTGAATCCGACGGCGGATGGCGAGGCTTGCAATGCGTGCGAGTCGTGCCGGGCTTTCAATGAGCAGCGTTCTTACAATATCCATGAACTGGATGCCGCCTCGAATAACTCGGTGGACGATATCCGTACCTTGATCGACCAAGTGCGTATCCCGCCTCCAATCGGTAAATACAAAGTCTTCATTATTGACGAGGTCCATATGTTGACAACCGCCGCTTTCAACGCATTCTTGAAGACATTGGAGGAACCTCCGCATCATGCTCTCTTTATCTTGGCTACGACCGAGAAGCACAAGGTGCTTCCCACGATCCTTTCCCGTTGTCAGATCTATGATTTCTCCCGTATATCCATCGCCGACATGGTGGAGCATTTGCAATATGTCTCTTCGCAAGAGGGGGTAACTGCGGAACCGGAAGCCTTGAACGTGATCGCTCAGAAGGCGGATGGAGGTATGCGCGACGCTTTGTCTATCTTTGACCAAGTGGTAAGTTTCACGAATGGCAATATCACGTATCAAGCGGTTATCGATAACTTGAACGTGCTGGATTATGAGTATTATTTTCGTCTGACAGATGCGATCTTATCCGGCAATGTGCGGGCTTCTTTATTGATCTTGAATGAGATATTAGGCAAAGGATTCGACGGGCAGAATATCATAACCGGTTTGGCTGGGCATTTCCGGGACTTATTGGTATGCCGGGATGAGTCCACCTTGGTGCTATTCGAGGTGGGAGCTTCTATACGGGAACGATATAAGGAGATGGCGAAACATTGTCCGGATCAACTTCTGTTCAAGGCGATAGAGCTAGCGAATACGTGCGATTTGAATTACCGTGCCAGCCGCAATAAGCGTCTTTTATTGGAATTGACGTTGATTCAGCTCTGTCAATTAACACAGGTGGCCGTCGACGATAAAAAAAAAGCGTTAATTGAGCCGATTGCTGGGACGAATCCGTCTTCTCAAGCGGTGAATAGCGGGCAGCCCCAACAGCCGCCTCAAGCTCCTTCAGTTACGGCAGCGGCCGGTGCTCCACAAGTTATGAGTACGCACATGCCGAGCTCGGTTCCTGCGCCACCTCCGTCTACAGCGCCTAATCCGGCTCGTAAAACGGCTCGTCCGATGGGGATCTCCATGAAGGAGATCGGAGTGGAGAAGCCTAAGCAACAAACCGTTCAACAAGCGACAACGAACGTAAAGGAGGTAGTAACTCCCTTTGACAATGATTCCTTGGTTCGTGAATGGGATAATTACGCCGCAACGATTGACAAGAAAGTGTATCTTAAGAATACGATGATCAATTGCAAGCCTACCTTGCAAGAGAATTATTATTTCGAGGTAGCTGTACATAACCCGGGGCAGCAAGAGGAATTGATCAATAATGCGATCCATATCCTGCCATTTCTCCGCCAGCATCTTAATAACAGCCGCATCCAGATGCGTGTCCGGATCGTAGAGGGAAATGAGAAGCACTTGGCTTATACATCCACGGAGAAGCTAGAGCTGCTGATGAAGATAAATCCTACCTTGGGTCGTTTGAGGGATGAGTTTAATTTGACGTTAGATTAAGTAGATGTGCTAAAGATCCCAAGAAGGGATCTTTAGTCTTATTTTTTATTCCTTTGTCTCAAGATAAACCACTTGAGTTTGCAAATACTCCTCAAGTCCATGTTTTCCGTCCGCACCACCGATTCCGGATTTACGCCATCCCGCATGGAAGCCTTGCATAGCCTCAAAATTCTCACGGTTAATATAAGTCTCCCCGAATTTTAAGGAACGCATTACCTTGAATGCGTTATCCAAGTTTTGTGTATATACGGAAGATGTCAATCCATATTCGCAATCATTCGCCCATGCGATAGCGTCGTTGATGTCCGAATATTCGACAACCGGTAGCACGGGGCCAAAAGTCTCTTCTTGTATGATATCCATTTTCTGCGTAACACAATCCAAAACGGTCGGTTCGAAGAAATATCCTTTTGTACCGATCCTATGACCACCACACAGTAGCCTAGCACCTTGCTGGATCGCTCTTTCTACTTTTTTCTCCATAGACTTCAACGCACTGGCTTCGATAAGAGGTCCCATATCCAGATCCGCGATCTCATTGGGGTTTCCTACTTTTACCTGCTTCATGCCGGCGACTAGTTTTTCCATGAAGGTCTCTTTTATCGCTTTGTCTACATAAACCCGTTCGGCACAATTACATACCTGTCCGGTATTGATCACACGAGAGGCAATAATGGATTTAACGGCGAGATCGACATCTGCGTCCTTCATCACGATAGCCGGGGCTTTACCTCCTAACTCCAGAGAAACTTTCGTGATATTAGGAGCGGCGGCTGCCATGGTCTGTTGTCCGGCTCCCACGCTTCCTGTCAGACTTACCATGCCTACTTTCGGATTCGCCGAGAGTTCATGACCAATCACGCTACCCCGTCCATTTACTAGATTGAAAACGCCGGCAGGCAAACCTGCCTCCTCCACGATCTGTGCGAATACATATGCGTTCTCTGGCGTAAGCTGGCTAGGTTTTATTACGATCGTATTTCCGGTGATCAAGGCCGGCGCGGCTTTACGAGCGACTAGAAAGAATGGGAAATTCCAAGGTAGGATACCTGTCGTTACTCCAATCGGTCTCTTAAATAAGAAAATGTTTTCATGAGGGCGGTCACTGGGAATGATTTCCCCTTCGTACCGGCGGGCCCAGCCTGCCATGTAATCCATATAGTCCGCGGTAAAAAGGACTTCAACATTGGCGAGTCCTTGGGTTTTGCCTCCTTCACGGACGATGATGTCGGTCAGTTCCTTCTCTCTCTTACGGATGCCAGCCGCTATCTTTGTCAGATAAGCAGCCCTTTCTATGGAGGGCGTTCTTTCCCATTGATTCTGCGCTTTCTCTGCGGCATCGATCGCTTTTCTGGCATCTTCAACCGTCCCGTCGGGCATCAGTGAAATAACCTCTTCGGTAGAAGGATTCAATACCTTGATCCATTTCCCAGACTCATTATCAATGAATCTGCCATCTATAAACATTTTCAATTCTTTCATGATACTATTTTTAGGTTGAATAATTTGTTCTTAAAAGTACGGAAAGGAAGGAATGGCAATGTTTTAAAAATGATAATAGTTCTATCAGAAATGATAGTGAATCAAGATAATAGGGTAGATATAGGAAAAACAGCCTCAAGAAGTTGAGCTTCTCAAGGCTGTTTTTTTATAGAATGATCGTTTTTCGTTTTAGCAGGCTTTGAAGCTCATGTCCAAGCTCTTCACGGAGTGAGTCAATGCCCCTACGGAGATGAAGTCTACGCCACATTCCGCGTAATCACGTAATGTGTCGAACGTGATACCGCCGGAAGACTCTACCTCGAAACGTCCGTTGATGCGGCGAACCGCTTCTTTTGTATTCTCGATATTGAAATTATCCAACATAATACGATCGATACCGCCTACTTTCATGGCTTGTTCCAACTCGTCGAAGTTACGAACCTCGATCTCGATCTTTAGGTTCTTACCTTTTTCTTTCAGATAGTTTTGCGCACGTGTAATCGCTTGCTCGATGCCTCCAGCAAAATCCACATGATTATCTTTCAATAAGATCATATCGAACAAACCGATGCGATGGTTCATGCCGCCACCGATACGTACGGCCTCTTTCTCGATCATACGCATACCGGGAGTTGTCTTGCGAGTATCCAAAACGTGTGTCTTGGTACCTTCCAACGCCTTGGCGTATTTACGGGTCGTAGTAGCGATACCGCTCATGCGTTGCATAACGTTCAGCATCAACCGTTCGGTCTGCAATAAGGATTGGATCTTACCTTCCACCACGAACGCTATATCCCCTTTTTTCACTTCGGCTCCGTCTTGTATAAAGACCGTCATTTTCAGTTCCGGATCGAAGTCGTGGAAGATACGTTTAGCCATTTCCACGCCGGCCAATACGCCATCTTCCTTGATGATCAGCTGGCTTTTCCCCATCGCTGTCTCGGGGATGCAACATAAGGTGGTATGATCGCCATCGCCAATATCCTCGGCAAACGCTAATTTGATTAAGTCGTCAATAAGTTTGTCCATCTTTTATTCTATTCTGATTGATTGTATAATCGCTGTATTCCCTTCGGCACGGTACGTGATGTTTACACGATACTCACCGGAAGACGTCGGAAGCTTTCCGACAAGGAAACCGCTTTCCTTTTTATCCGCATGATGTACGACCGAGAATCCGGAAGGCTTATTCGAACTGAAAAATGAGGACAACATAGAGACGGCCTCACTTCCGTTACATTTCTTAGAGGAACTGGGCAAGGCTACATCCACCACCTTATCCATAGCACCGGATAGAGAGGAGGCATTTCCTGCCTTGAAAGCATTTGATATACTGGTAATATCCGCCGCCTGCGCACATACGAACGCGAATATCAAGGCGAATGTAAGTAAGAGTCGTTTCATAAGCTTTCTTTATTTTATTGAGTAATTAGTGGCAAAGGTATGTATTTTTCTTGTAACTTAGCCTTTCTAAACCTGTAAATGTAAGTAGATGAAGATTGGACTGATTGTGATTGGTAAGACGGATGCCGGTTATTTTGTGGAGGCTATCAATGAGTATAAAAATCGCTTGACGCATTATATACCCTTTGAAATGGAAGTCATACCGGATATAAAGAACGTGAAGAACCTCTCAGAGGCGCAGCAAAAGGAGAAAGAGGGCGAATTGATTTTAAAGGCTTTGCAGCCCGGCGATTATTTGGTGTTGCTGGACGAGAAAGGGAAGGAGTTCACCTCCATGCAATTTTCTACTTATCTGGAAAAGAAAATGCATACGGTCCCGAAACGCTTGGTATTTGTGGTAGGCGGTCCTTACGGTTTTAGTGAAGCTGTGTATAAGGCGGCATCGGAAAAGATCTCGTTGAGCAAGATGACTTTTTCCCACCAGATGATCCGACTGATCTTTATCGAGCAGATTTACCGGGCAATGACGATCTTGAATAACGAGCCTTATCATCACGAGTAGTTGCGTCGGTTAACGGCAGTATAGGCGTAGCCCTATACCTATACTGCCGTAAGCTCACGCCTATACTGGCGTAGCCTTACGGCAATACTGGTGTTTTTTTACCCGGATTAATGGACTAATTTCAACCCGACGATCCCTATCAATATCAAAGATAAGAACAATAACCTGAATATATTTGCGGAATCATGGAAAAACAAGATTCCAAGAAGAACAGTCCCTATAGCCCCGATCCCGGTCCAGATTACATAAGCCGTACCGATTGGGATGCTTTTCTGGGCGAGATATAAGAAATAGCCGCTTAAGCCCATGGATAAGATCGATAAACCTATAAACCAAATAAAATATTTGGAATGCATACTTGCTAATTTAAAGCCCAGCGGCCAGCCGATCTCGAATAATCCGGCTATAATTAACAGAATCCAAGCCATATAGAATTAGTCTTAAAAGTTTTCCCGTGTCTTTTGGATCAATAAATAATCCAATAAAGTCATGGCGGTCATAGACTCGACGATAGGTACCGCACGAGGCAATACGCATGGATCATGACGTCCGCGTGCCTTTAATATCGTATCCTCTCCCTCCATATTAACCGTTTCTTGTTCCATCAAGATCGTAGCGACCGATTTAAAGGCTACCCGGAAATAAATATCTTGTCCGTTGGATATCCCTCCTTGGATACCGCCGGAATTATTGGTACGAGTATTGATATGCCCGTTATCATTGAAAAAGCGATCGTTCCTTTCCGATCCGCGGAAGAAGGCGGCGTTGAATCCGTCTCCATACTCGAAGCCTTTCACGGCGTTGATCGTAAGCATCGCATGTCCCAACGCGGCATGTAACTTGCCGAACACAGGCTCTCCCAATCCGACGGGAACCCCTTTCGCCACACAGGTAATAACACCGCCGATCGTATCTCCTTTTGATTTGACCTCAGCGATCAAGGTTTCCATCTCTGAGGCGGTCTTCGGGTCCGGGCAACGTACATCGCTCTTTTCCGTCAAGCTTAAATCATAATCTTGGTAACTACCCGCTAATTTGATCGGGCCGACCTGCGAGGTATAAGCTTGAATCTGTATGCCGTATTGCTTAAGGGCGAGTTTAGCAATAGCCCCAGCCACGCAACGAGCGATCGTTTCCCGGGCGGACGAACGTCCACCTCCACGGGGATCACGGATTCCATATTTCGTTTGATAGGTATAATCAGCATGGGAAGGACGGTAAACCGTTTTCATATTGTCATAGTCAGAGGAATGTTGGTTTTTGTTCCAGATGATGAAACCTATCGGCGTACCGGTTGTCTTTCCCTCGTAGATACCAGAAAGAAACTGTACCTCATCATCCTCTTTACGGGGGGTCGTGATACGGGATTGTCCCGGTTTACGACGGTTCAGCTCTTGCTGGATGAATGCCGTATCTAATTCGATCCCGGCTGGGCATCCGTCGATCACGCCGCCGATACCGGGGCCGTGCGATTCGCCGAACGATGTTAATCTATAAATATTACCAAAAGTATTCACCGTTTTGTCTAATTGAAAATTGAAAACTGAAAATTGAGAATCAAAAGCCGATGATTAGGCACTTCTCCTAATTTTCAATTTTCAATTCTCAATTTCCCTTTATTTAGTGGCATCCACCACAACCGCAGCCACCCTCGTGGTTATCGCCACAATCGCTACCGCAATCGTCGCAACCGCAACTGCATCCACCTGCGGGAGCGGAGAAGGCAGCGATCTCTTCCGCTGTCGGTTCGTGTACGTCGATTACCTCGCCGCTGAAATGCAAAGTCTCGCCAGCCAACGGATGGTTGAAGTCCATTACCACGATATCATCCTTCACTTCCAATACGGAGCCGTTCATACGGTTGCCATTAGAATCCATCATCGGTACGGTATTACCTTCCTTGATCATCTCGGCGTCGAATTTACCGTCTACCTCGAAGATATTCTTCGGAAGATCCAATACGTGCTCCTCGTTATATTCGCCATAAGCCTCGGCTGGCTCGATGGAGAAGTTGAACGTGCCACCTACTTCCAGCCCGTTCAAGGCTTTCTCGAATGCCGGAAGCATCATGCCTGTTCCGTAGATGAATTTCAAAGGAGCCTCGACCGTCGCTTTTTCCATTAACTCACGTTCTTCACCTTCGCCAACGTTCAGGTCGTATGTAACCGCAACGTATTTGTTTGCTGTAATTTTCATTTGTCTTGTATTTTAAATATGTATAGAAATGCTCGCAAAGATACGATTTTATTTCTTATCCACCGCCTTTTTAAGAGCGTTCATCGCTTTATCTAAAACAGAGCGGGGGCAGCCAATGTTCAAACGCATATGGCCTTCTCCCCCGGGGCCGAAGATACTTCCGTCGTTCAGCGCTAGTCCGGCTTTGTCTTTGAACAGGTGTACGAGTTCATCTTGACTTAATTTCAGTTCCCTGCAATCCAACCAAACGAGGAAGGAGGCTTGGGGCTGGTAGACTTTTATCTTGGGGAGATGCTGTTTCATAAACTCTTCCACGAAACGTACATTCTCCATGATATACATTCGCATTTGTTGCAACCATTCGGCGCCATAGGTATAAGCGGCGGTCGTCGCTGTATAAGCGAAGATCGTGCCATCGCCAAACTCTCCGGCCTCAAGGAAAGAGTAAAATTCTTCCCGGATGCGATCATTGGGTACGATTGCGTAGGAAGTCACGATACCGGCGATATTGAACGTCTTGCTCGGTGCCATGAAAGTCACGCTGCAGGAAGCGGCGGTATCCGATACGGAGGCGAACGGGTAATGCGTGTACTGAGGATAGGCCATTTCCGCATGAATCTCATCGGAGATAACCAAAATATTGTGCTTGGCGCAAATATCGGCCAAGCGGACCAAGGTTTCCTTTTTCCAGACGATCCCACCCGGATTGTGAGGGTTGCAGAGGATCAATACCTTGCATTCATCATCTATAATAGATTCAAGATGATCAAAATCCATCTCATAGATGCCGTCTACCATCTTTAGCGGATTATAAACGACCTCGCGCTTCATTTTCTCCGGAACGATGCGGAACGGGTGATAAACAGGGGGCTGGATGATGACCTTATCTCCTTTTTGCGTAAAGCATTGGATAGCGAAAGCGATTCCCTTTACGATTCCCGGGATATAGCTGATCCATTCCCGTTGTATTTTCCAGTTATGTTTGTAGTGTACCCAATTGATGATACTCTCGTAATACTCGTCGGAGCCGAATGTATAGCCGAATATCTCGTGCTCACAACGTTTCTTCAGGGCCTCTACAATAAAGTCCGGTGTGCGGAAATCCATATCCGCCACCCATAGTGGTATCAGATTCTCGTCACCGAACATCTCTTTCAAACGGTCGAATTTCACGCAACTCGTCCCATGTCGTTCGATAACTTCGTCGAAGTTGTAGTGTTTCATATTTTTATTAACGATCAGTTTCTTAATTGTTTTAGGGGTCAAACTTACATAAAAAACTGCGATTTTAAAGCAAAATATGTATAAAGATGATGTTTTTGTATAGTAGGAAACTTTATAAAAGACTTTTCTCTCTAAAAATAAAATCAGTGAATTTGCTTCTTGAAAAATAAGAGAAACAAATTCACCGAATAGTATAAGACATATAGTTTACTTTTGGTCGAAGATACTCTTAGCAATCTTTAATGAAGCTTTATGTGCATTGGCCAACATGGTTAATTCCTGTACAATATCCGGATGTTCTTCTGCTATATTGTATAATTCTCCAGGGTCAGTACCTAAATCATATAAAACAGGTTTATCATATACGATTTTATCCGTTGCTCCATAAGCTGGTCTATAAGAGAAATGGGCTTTATATTTACCTTTTCGAATCGCATATAATTCACTGCCTCTGTAAAAGTAAAACACATCGCGTTTACAAGTAGACTTATCTTTTAATACATTTAGCAAGCTGATTCCATCATAATGCCGATCTGAAGGCAATGGAATTCCTGCTATCTCACAAAATGTAGGTAGTAAGTCTAATGTACTAGCCATATCCGTTATATATCCCGGTTTAACCATTGCTCCCCACATAATACATGGAACGCGGAACCCTCCTTCGAACATGGAAGCTTTGCCATCCTTTAACGGACCCGGTGATCCTCCTTCTTGTTTACATAAAAGCCATGGCCCATTATCGGATGTGAAAATAACCAATGTGTTTTTATCTAATCCTTCAGATTTTAATGTTTGCAAGATTTGTCCTACACTCCAATCCAGTTCCTCTACGGTGTCACCATATTTGCCTCTGGCTGATTTACCTTGAAAGTCAGTAGAGGCATATACTGGCATATGAGGCATAGGGTGTGCTAAATACAAGAAAAAAGGAGAATTCTCATTTGATTTAATGTAGCGGATAGCAGCTTCCGTCACTTGTTGCGTTAAATTATATTGTTGGGGCTCTCTTTCCAGTTCTTTTTCTTGTTCATAAATAATATATTCATAAGGATATTTTGTGTTGCCTAATTTAATTTGTTCCTTCCGGCTCATATCATTGGAATAAGGATAACCGTAAAAATAGTCAAAGCCGTGACGTAATGGCATGTATTCTGGTAAATGTCCTAAATGCCATTTACCTATGCAAGCCGTATGATATCCGGCTTGTTTCAGCAGTTCAGCGATCGTTAGTTCCTCAGAAGGCAATCCCCCTTTGGAATCAGGAAACAGGACTCTGCGTTGATCTCCATACATTCCGGTACGGACTCCTAGGCGGCCTGTTAATAATCCGGCACGGCTAGGAGAGGAGACTGATGCTGAAACGTAAAAACTACTCCATTTTTGTCCTTCTATAGCCATTCGGTCGATATTCGGGGTTTTTATCGTAGGACTTCCGAAACAAGATAAGTCTCCATATCCCATATCATCACAATTGATAACTATGATATTGGGCTTTGTCGGTTGACTATGCCCGTCATACGAGGCTAAAACTCCTGTAATGTACAGTATATATTTAATTTTATTCATGGATTAATTGTTTATTAAACGACATGGCATTCGTGTCTTGATATTGTTTTTGTAAACGTATAAGCTCCTTTTCCAGTTGATGAGTGATATTCTCATATCCTGTTTTTCCATACAAGTTGTTCATCTCCATAGGATCTTCTTGTAGATCAAATAATTCCCATTTATCGATATTGTTATAAAAATGAATTAATTTATAACGTTCTGTGCGTACGCCATAATGACGTTTAACAGAATGCTCCGCAGGGTACTCATAAAAGTGGTAATAGAGTGATTTACGCCAGTTCTCAACTTTTTCTCCACGTAACAAAGGCAAAAAGGAAATACCATGCATATCGGATGGGATTTGGATTCCTGCTAAATCTAGGATGGTCGGTCCGTAATCAATGTTTTGGACAAACTCATCGATATCTCCTTTCTTTCCTCCTGGCAAACGAATTAATAAAGGAGTCCGGAAAGATTCCTCATACATGAAACGTTTATCGAACCATCCGTGTTCTCCCATATAGAATCCTTGGTCGGAAGTGTAGACAATCATTGTGTTCTCTAATAATCCTGTCTTTTCTAAATAATTCAATAATACTCCAATATTTCTGTCTATGGAATGGATGACACGTAAATAGTCTCGCATATATTGTTGATATTTCCATTCAGATAGTTGCTTACCAGAAAGTTTGTCTTTCTTGAATTTCTGAATGATTGGATCATAATGAGCATCCCAAGCTGCTTTCTCTTCGGGTGTCATACTGTTATACATGCTGCGTCCGGCATTCTCTAACCCTGTAGTTGTATGGATTTCATTTTCTTTATCAGCCATTTTTAAATCATAGACTAAATCCATATCTTTTATGATACTCATCTTTTGCTCATGAGCGGCTTGACGACCGTTGTAGTCGTCATAAAAATTGGCTGGTAACTCGAATGTCGTATCGCTGAAAAGTTGTAAATCACAAGTATCGGGCATCCATGTACGATGAGGAGCTTTGTGATGGAGTAACAAGCAGAAAGGCTTATTTTTATCATGTATATTCTCCATCCAGTCGATTGCTTTTTCTGTGATGACGTTGGTAACATAGCCTTTTGATGGGACCTGTTTCCCGTTTTTGATAAATGGAGCGTTGTAATAAATGCCTTGGCCTATTAAAATTTCCGAATAATCAAATCCGGTAGGAGCGGAAGTTAGATGCCACTTTCCGATTATTGCTGTTTCATATCCGGCTTTTTGTAAAAGTTTGGGGTATGTTTGCTGGGAACCATCAAATGTGGAACTGTTATCGGTGAAACCATTAGCATGACTATGTTTACCGGTTAATATACAGGCTCGACTAGGTCCACTGATGGAATTGGCAACAAAGCTATTGGTGAAACGTACTCCCTCGTTTGCCAGTCGGTCTATATTGGGAGTTTGTATGAAGCGTTTATCATAAGCACTGATTGTCTGGTAAGAATGATCGTCAGACATGATATAGATGATATTCATCGGCTTTTTTCCTGCTATCTGCTCTGAATCTGTTTTTTTGATGTTGCAGGAAGTCGTAGCTATTAAAGCAGAGAATGTGAATAATAATTCTTTTTTCATTATTTAGACTTTTATTGTGTTCGTGATTAAGGAATTTGTTTGTTACAGGGTTTTAGCCTAAAATTTGTGAGGAAAGACTTTCTCTTTTATTAGGCTAAATCCTGTAATCAAGTAAATTACCAACCGGGGTTTTGGACCCATTGGTTACCTGTAAGCGATAGCATACGAGGTTGTATGGGTAATAAATAATCTCGTTCCGGATTGAATTGCCATCCGTTAGGATAATGCTTATTATTGAACGGTATGATATAGCGTTTGGAGTCGGAGGGCGTACCTGTTAAGAAAAGATTTTCACCTTCTTGCAGGCTTTCTCCATAAGCGGTTTCCAAAGAACTCCCTTTGAATAATGCACCTGTTGGAGTTTTTCCAATAATGAGGATGTCTGCGGCGGCCCAGCGCAAGATATCTTGAAGCCGGCTTCCCTCTAAAGCTTTTTCTATGCGTCGTTCTCTTCGTACTGCTTGTATATATTTATCCAATTTATTAAACGGGTAATCGGGATCGGTATTGAACTCTCTGTCGAAATCCATCTCGGGCATGCCCACACGCTCTCGAAGTGGCCTTAAGGCTTCTTTTATTTTGCTAGCGTTAGCCGCACCATCTAATTCTGCCAGAGCCTCAGCGTAGTTTAATAAAATATCGGCGTAACGGAATTGTATAGCTGGCGCTTGGCTTTTGCCTTCCCCATCTATAGTAGGAATATAAGTCGTATTATATTCTACGTATTTTAGGATAGAATAACCTGTCGTATTTTGATTCCGGCTTTCCTCATTCAAAGGAGGAAGTTTGAATACGAATTCTCCATTTGGACGTAAATCTTGTCCTGGCATGCAAATGGTCTGGGATAATCGTGGGTCTCGTAAGTCCGGACTCAATTCGTCCCCGTATATTACCTTCGCTTTGTCTCGTTCGGAACCGACAAAAGGCTTTCCTTCTTTCGTCAAATAATCATCAACAAGAGAAGCGGATGCCCCACAAGTGCCACCTCCTTTATTTAAATAACGTGTTACGGAATGGCCGATGTTATTGGCGGCATCATATTTCTTCCACCATAAAACTTCTGGATTATGTGAGAGATCCAAAGTGATGAACAAGTCTCGATAAGCTGTATTGGGATTGCCTTTTGAGATGTTCCATACCCCTTCGTCTATTACATCTTTAGCGGCATCTGCGGCTTGCCGTAGATAAGAGTTGATTTTCTCATCAGTTACTTTTTTATCATAGAATGGCGTGTTTTTCGCACGATGGTATTTCTCCCAAGTACCTTCAAATAAAGCGACCTCACTCTTAAGCGCTCTTGCTACATCTTTGTGTACACGCATTGTCGAGCTATTGGTTTGAGTGTTTAGATGCTCGATCGCTATATCTAAATCCGCCAATATACTATCAGCGACCTCAAGCCTACTGTTTCGGGGACGTTCCATCTGTTCTTGAATCGGATCTAATACTTTCGTTAACCAAGTGACTTCTCCATAATTAACGAATAACCTATAATAATAGCAGGCTCTGAAGAAATAAGCTTCTCCGATGCATTGCTCCATTTCCGGACCGATCTCCTCGCAATTATCGAGGTTGTTGATTAAGAAGTTTAGACTTCTGATATGTTTATACTCTGTTAATTCGACAGCGGAACTTAATGTGGTTTCTCCCGCAAGACGTGTGTCTATTACATTACTCTGCATATTATCGCTATTCAAGTCCCCAAAGGCGATGCCCGTTGGATTTCCAATGCTGTTAGATTGTACCTTTATGGCAGAGTTTGCCACATCTTTGTCATTAATTTTAAGAGTTGATTCATAAAACTGATTCAGATACTTGGTGATTTCTGTTGTACTGGTGAAAGAATTGACAGAAGACAATTCTCCTTCCGGATATTTATCCATGTCGAAACAGCTACTTAGCCCTAATAGACATAGGGAAACCATTGATAGATATATTCTTTTCATAAATAAATTACGCTTTATAGATTAACAATAACTCCGATAGATAACACTTTATTCATTGGATAATTCTTTCCGGCCTCACTGGTATAGTCATTTCCTGTAAAAATAGCTTCCGGGTCAAACATGGAAGGAAGCTTGGTAAATGTTAGAAGATTCTCTCCAGAGAAAAACACTTGTGCTTTGCTCAACCCAATTTTCTGGCTCCATGAATTAGGCAGATCATAACTAATTGTCAGATTTTTCAAACGGCAATAAGCGGCACTTTGCATGTATCTGTCACTTTTTTGTGAGGTCTTATTTCGAAACTGATTGATACTTCCTGCTGCTCCTGTATAAGGATTGGGATAATAGGCGTCTGGATTCTCTGGAGTCCAATAATCTAGATGATCGTTGAATACCGTGACTTGTGCATAAGCTCCCGATCCCCAAAAGTAAACGGTTCCTAGATCTGGAGACCAATTACGTTTTCCTATGCCTTGGAACATCATGCTAAGGGAAATTCCTTTCCATGAAATGGAACCATTAAGCGTATATTGATATCGAGGAGTCGTATTCCCGATAACACACATATCACCCATATCTTCCAATGTGTTATTTCCATTGTTGATCTTTTTGTCGTTATTTAAATCCATATATTTAACATCTCCCGGCATCCATTTTTGACCGGATAAGAAAGATAAATCGTATGTGTTATTATATGTGTCAGCTTCTTCTTGGGTCTGGAGTAGCCCAGAGGCTTTGTATCCCCAAATCTCACCGACTTTCTTCCCTACATACCAATTATCTTGAGGATTGGTCCCTGTCGGATTTTCATAAGCTGTAACTTCGGATGTCGCGTCAGCTAAAGAGCCTCCTATTGAATAATGAATATCCTTCCCGATTTTTCCTCGGTATTGCAGGCTAAGTTCCCATCCCCGGTTTCTCATCCTTGCGTTATTCGTATTGGGAGCCTCTGCTCCAAAGAAATCTGCAAGGTCGGCACTTGGTCCTAACATATCTTTTGTATCCCGCTGGAATACATCGAAGGTGCCGGTCAGAGCGTTGTTAAAGAACCCGAAGTCAAGGCCAAGATTCTTACTTTCCACTTTTTCCCAAGTTGTAAAAGGATCAATAACTCCAGGGGCGTTTATGTACATATCTCTTCCATCTTGAAAATACCAATTACCTAACGGCTGGATTCCCATGATTGAGGTAAAAGTATAAAGTCCGGCTCCGCTTTGATTCCCTAATAGTCCCCAAGAGGCTCGTAACTTTAGATTAGATAATACCTCTAAAGATTTTTCCATGAAAGACTCACGTGTAATATTCCATCCTAAAGAGACCGAAGGGAAAAATCCCCATCTATGATCTGAGGCAAAACGAGAAGAACCATCGTAGCGTCCATTCACTTCTAATAAATAGCGTCCGTCATAATCATAGTTAATACGTCCGAAAAATCCTCGGGTAGCCCATCCGTTTCGAGTATCTGTCGTGGATTTTTCTCCTGTGCCAAGATTGAGGCCCGGATTATTGGTGGAGATCATGTCGGTTACAGACTCATATAAATAGCTATATGCGTAATTTTCTTCTTGGTAACCAGCCATAACGGTGAAATTATGTTTATCGGCCAAAGAGAACATATAGTTTGAGTATAGATTAATTGATTGATATTGGCTTAAGGCGGATGAACGGGTGAATTGCCCATTCTCCATCACGCCTAATTCTTGCCTTGTCCCTTTGTATAAGGTCTCGTTATCCGCTCCCGGGATCATCGGGGCTACGTTGAGCGCCTCATAATTCTCATTATTTTGCCGGTACGTATAGTCGAAGAATATTCTCCAGTTCTTGATTGGTTGTGCTTCGAGACCACCAGTCAGTGTCAGATTATTTTTCTGTGTATTTGTATACGTGCCACTTTGTAAATAGGGAATCATTGTAAGCTCCGTAAAATGACCATTAGGATCGATTGGGCTTATGGTAGGACGGAAGCGAGCTAATGAATGATAAAAGCCTTCAGATAAGGCCCCTTTACCAAAAGGTGTGTCATTATCCGAGTTCATGAATTTAGTATTAACTTTCAAATTTAGCCAGTCCGTAATTTGAGAGGCGATATTTGCATTGAAATTTAAGCGTTTATATTTTATGTCCGCATATCTTAAAATACCATCTTCCGTATACATTCCGGTAGAGATATAATATTGCGCTTTTTTGCCACCTCCACTGAGACTCAAATTATGGTTTTGTTTGAATGCGGAGTTCTTGTAATGTAAATCAAAGTAATCCACATTGCCCAAACCCTTTGGTGTGTTTTCGAATGCTCCTACTAGATTATTTTCTCCATTAAGCTCTGCCCAAGGATTTACGCTAGCAGGATCTTTCATGTACTGCTGAAGTTGCTGTAATTTTTCCGGGTTATATTGCTTGATTACGTTAGCATTGGTACAAGCTTGATTGAAAAAAGTCGCATAGTCATAAGCATTAGCCATTTCCGGCATTACAGTAGGGGAACTCCATCCTACGGTACCTTGATAACTGATGCGCATCTTACCTTCTTCACCTTTTTTCGTCGTAACTAAAATTACGCCATAAGCGGCACGGGCGCCATAAATAGCGGCGGAAGCGGCATCTTTTAAGACGGAAATCGATTCAATATCATTGGGGTTTACATCTGCCAAATCCATCTCTACACCGTCTACTAATACATAAGGATTCGCTGTGTTCGCTAAATTTCCTTGTCCTCGTAAACTCAAGGCTCCACTAGCTCCCGGGCGACCTGAGTTGGAGTTGGATACGGTTAATCCGGGTACTAATCCTTGTAAACTTTGAGTTGCGTTAGCTACTGGGCGTTGGCTGAGTTCTTCGCCTTTTACGGCAGAAACAGATCCAGTAAGGTTTACCTTTTTCTGTACACCGTATCCAACAACTACTATCTCATCTAACTTCTGGGTGTCTTCCGTCATTGTAACCTGTAAGGAGGTTTCTTCCTTGACTGTTATTTGTTTGTCGGAAAAACCGATATAAGAGATATTTAAGATGGCATTTTCGGTAATTATTAATTCAAATTTTCCATCCAAATCCGTAATGGAACCGTTTGTTGTACCCTGCTCAATTACATTTGCTCCGATGATTGGTAAACCGTCAGGGTCTACAACTGTTCCTGTTATTTTTCTTGTCTTTCTCGGAGCTTGCGGTGAAGAAGATGATTTAACTGTTAATACAATCATATTATTGGCCTCTTTTTTATAGGATATTTCCGTATTGTCTAATAAGAGGCTCATGACTTCATCAATGTTTTTATCCTGTACGGATATTGACGTTTTGTGATCTAGGTTACTTAGATCACTGTTATAGAAGAATTTGTATTCCCCCGCCTTTTCTATCTCTTTTAATATGTGACGGATGGATTGGTCTTGTACATCCAGTGAAATTTGGGCATAAAGTGAAGGAGCCAAGATTAAACTACTGAATAGTGCCAGACCGACTGTTTTGATTGACCGTATTTTTATGTATTGTGATACACGGACAAGTTTTTTTTTCATACTTTTGTATTCTATGGATATTAGTACTTGCGCTTGCTATTTGCGAGATACCTAAGCGCGGTTAACTGATTTCTTTTTCGGGGGGAAATGCCTAGCATTTCTACCCCGATTTTTTACGGGCTTTTCATGAAATTGCTATTTACTGTTTTAATACTCTGTTATATAACTCTTTTTTGTCGTTGTTCTCATACAAAATAACCACACTGTCTTTTATCTCGTAGGCTAATGGTGAGGTAAGAGACAATAAATGTAAGATGCTCGCTAGACTGGTATTCCCGGGCTTACCTGTAAAACGATAACTCTTTAAGGCCTCAGATTTAAATACGATCTGGGTATTGTAATAACGTTCCAGCGTATGAGCAATCTCGCTGAATGGTGTTGACTCAAAATTCAATGTATTGTACATCCAACTGGAGTAATCTAAACTATTGTCAACTCTGTTTTTCCCCAGTATGCTAGAGTGTTTATTGAAAATAGCTTGTTCATTAGGCAACAGGTCTACATGGTTATCGTTTGCGGTTACTTCTACTTTCCCGGTCATTAATACAACGGATATGTGCTCTTCCGTGTTATAGTTCTTTACGTTAAAACTGGTTCCTAAAGCTTTTACGGATACCTTTCCCGATTGAACGATAAAAGGACGTTTAGCATCGGGCTTGACTTCAAAATAAGCTTCGCCTTCTAGATTCAGAACCCGTTCATCTGCATTAAAACGGCTTCCATAAGATAACTTTGAATCTGAATTTATCCATCCTTTTGAACCATCAGGCAATGTTATATTCGCTTTTTGTCCTTTCTCGACAGCGACAATCATGTCCATCGGTTCTCGCTGTTTATCCATTGCATAATGATAGGTGACAATACTTGTTGTTATGAGCAATAGGATAATTGCTGTGATACGTAGCGCATAATGGAAAAGTGAAGGGAGAGAAAGACTCATGAATGTCCTTTTCCCTGTTTCTTTAAAAAAGATTTGTTTACGGAGTTCGTCTAGTAAATGTTGTTTTACTGAAGGATCCATTTCCATCGGGGATTGCATCCATATATCATCAGCCCATGTGTCAAAAGCTTTTCGTTCTTTTAGCCATTCTATCAATAGCTTTATTTCCGATGGAGTTGCCTTATTCTCTAGGAACTTGTTAAATATATGTATGTAATCGTTTCTTTCCATTTTCCTCTGTCTTTATTCAGTATACAAATGACAGGGAAGTTTCCGTTATCGCATCCTGTGGATTTAGTATTCATTAACTATTAAGGAGGCAACTTAAAGCTAAAAGTCCTAGGTCGTATTGGTCTTTTAACCTTTTGCGTAGAAAGGAGATGGCTTTGGTCAGTTGGGATTCCACGGTATTCTCTGATATCTGCAATTGGTCTGCTATCTCCCGGTTGGATAGGTGGGATTGTCTGCTTAGTTTATAAATTCTTTGCCTTCCTTCGGGCATTTGTTGTATTAAAGAATCAACGAATTCTTCTAGGAGATGATATTCTACGATCTCGTCCGTACCTCTGGCATAAGGAGTTCCGGGGTGGTCGATTTGTTGTTCTATATAGAGAATCTCCATCATTTTATGTTGGTAATGGTTAGTTAATAAGTTTTTTGCTATCGTACATAAATAGGCTCCAAAAGACAGTTTTGGGTCTAATTGTTCTCGATTTTTCCATACTTTAAGAAATACAGTTTGTACCATTTCCTCTGCCAAGTAGGAATCCCCATGAGAAATTTTCATGACAAAATTATATAATTTGCCACTCCAAACCGTGTAAAGATATTCAAAAGATGAACGATTACCCTTTCTAAGGTTCTCAATATGCTTGTTCCTCTCTCCCATGGATTAATCCATCAACAACTTTATGAATAGTCGCGATATTAGCTAATTTTCTTGAGGAGGGCAAATTTTATTTAAGAACTAGCTTGGAACTATATAAATTTCCTGTTTCGCTATTGGGGCTTTTTTATGAAATTTGGTGGGGATAGACTTTTCTATGTGAACCTTGTTGACGAAATGTCAAAGTGTTATTATTGCTCTCTGTGGGTGATGAATTATGGGGCGGGGGCTTGGTCGCACGGAAAAAACGCAAGCATTTGATGGTTGTGTAAATCAGAATGATGTTTGAATGCAGGTCTTGTTGGTCTTTTTTTTATGATTGATGTTTGAAGAGCTGTCTATCGGTTGAGTATTTAAGGCTTTCTCTGTCTGAAAGTCATTTTGAAAATGTCTTTGCTTGAGCTGCTTCTAGCGTGGGGTATGCCGGATTTAGTCTTGATTTTAGGTGATTTTCATTCGAATGTTAACAAAATTTAGTCCGATACTAGATGAAATTTCTTCCTTATGTTCTTCAGAAAACTTCCTTATGTTTTTTCTAGAACACTATTATGAATTTTTTCAAGGCTATTTATAGTCTACAAGTGTTAATAAATATGTAATTTAGAGTTTATATGTATCTTTTTTATCGCTAGAATAGGATTTTCTTATGAGATACGTGTTATCGTAAGTCGTGTTATCTGATAAAAATGTTATCTGGAATCTGTTTTAGATAACATTTGTCTTTTTACTGTTTCTGTTTGGAAATCGAAGTTTTTTCCCTTCTATACCTTCCGATTCCTAAGTAATACACTCTTGCTCCTGTTAAAATGCAATCCTAAAATGGTATTTGCTTGAGAATTGAAAGAAAAATGAAGAATTTTCTTTTAAATCCTTTGCGCATATCAATTATTGTTCTACATTTGCAGCGTCAAACAAACAAAGACAATAAGAAAAGATGATGAACAACGTATTGCATATTATTCTCGTGGTGGTCCTTCTAGTCATTAGTAGGTAAGGAGAAAGGTGTGTAAGAAGTTGTGAAGTCGTAGAGATATTTCTTAAGCCTTTCTCCATATAGGGAAAGGCTTTTTTATTATAAATAAATCAAGGTAGAGGCGTGGATAAAGCGCTCTACGAACAAAAAATAGGAAAGAGATGAAGAATCCGTTAAGAAGCTCATTTAGCACCGAAGGTCGTAGGATGGCCGGAGCCCGTGCGCTATGGCGTGCCAACGGGATGAAAGAGGAACAGTTCGGCAAGCCTATTATCGCTATCGTAAATTCATTTACCCAGTTCGTGCCGGGGCATACGCATTTGCATGAGATCGGGCAACTGGTCAAGGCCGAGATCGAGAAACAAGGTTGTTTCGCCGCTGAATTTAATACGATCGCTATCGACGACGGTATCGCTATGGGGCACGATGGGATGCTTTACTCGCTTCCTTCACGCGACATTATCGCGGACAGCGTGGAATATATGGTAAATGCCCATAAGGCGGACGCTATGGTTTGCATCAGCAATTGCGATAAGATCACGCCGGGTATGCTTATGGCTTCCATGCGATTAAATATCCCGACGGTGTTCGTGTCCGGTGGCCCGATGGAGGCAGGTGAGCTGAATGGCCGCCATCTTGATTTGATCGACGCGATGATTGAGTCTGCCGATACATCGGTAAGCGATGAGCGTATCGAGCAGGTGGAACGCCATGCGTGTCCGGGTTGCGGTTGTTGTTCCGGTATGTTTACCGCTAACTCTATGAACTGCTTGAACGAGGCGATCGGTCTGGCGCTTCCGGGTAACGGGACGATCGTGGCTACCCATAAGAACCGTATCCAACTTTTCCGTGACGCGGCTAAGCAAATCGTAGAGAACGCTTATAAATACTATCGTGACGGGGATGATTCCGTGTTACCTCGCAACATCGCTACCCGTCAGGCTTTCTTGAACGCCATGTCGCTGGATATCGCCATGGGGGGGTCTACCAATACAGTGCTTCACTTATTGGCCGTGGCACAAGAAGCCGGCGCCGATTTTCATATGGAGGATATCGATATGTTATCCCGCAAGACTCCTTGCCTGTGTAAGGTAGCCCCGAATACGCACACTTATCATGTACAAGACGTAAACCGTGCCGGTGGAATCCTCGGTATCATGAACGAGTTGATGAAAGCCGGGCTTGTGGATGGCAGCACGAGACGTGCGGACGGCCTGACCTTGGCCGAGGCTGTTGATAAATACGCCGTCACTTCCCCGAACGTAACGGAGGAGGCGATCCGTAAATACAAGAGCGCTCCCGCTCATCGGTTCAGTATCCAGATGGGTTCCCAAGAATCTTATTATAAGGAATTAGATACGGATCGTGCCGAAGGTTGTATCCGTGACGTGGAGCACGCTTATTCCAAGGATGGCGGCTTGGCTGTTTTGAGAGGGAATATCGCCTTGGACGGATGTGTCGTAAAAACCGCCGGTGTGGATGAGAGTATTTGGAAATTCTCCGGCCCGGCGAAAGTCTTCGATTCACAGGATGCCGCTTGCGAGGGCATTTTAGGAGGCAAGGTCGTTTCAGGCGATGTGGTCGTCATCACGTATGAGGGTCCGAAAGGGGGGCCGGGAATGCAAGAGATGTTATATCCTACTTCTTATATAAAGAGCCGTCACTTAGGTAAGGAGTGCGCCTTGATCACGGATGGTCGTTTCAGTGGCGGTACGTCCGGTCTTTCTATCGGGCATATCTCTCCCGAGGCCGCTTCCGGTGGCGCTATCGGACTGGTGAGAGACGGGGATATCATCGAGATCAATATCCCGGAACGTTCCATCAACGTGCGGTTGAGCGACGAGGAGTTGGCCGAGCGCCGTAAGGCGGAAGAGGCACGTGGAAAGAAAGCCTTTACGCCGCCGACGCGTCAGCGTGAGGTCTCGAAAGCGTTGAGAGCGTACGGGAAGATGGTTAGCTCCGCCGATAAGGGAGGTGTAAGGATTGTTGAAGATTAAAGCCAATAATATACATTAAACACGTTATTTTTTATGGAGAAACAAAAGATAACCGGTTCGGAAGCTTTGCTGAAAGCGTTGATTGCTGAAGGAGTAGATACTATCTTCGGTTATCCCGGCGGACAGGCGATACCTATTTACGACAGTTTATATGATTATAGGGACCAGTTGAGGCATGTATTGGTGCGCCACGAGCAAGGCGCTACCCATGCGGCTCAAGGATATGCCCGTGTATCTGGCAAGGTAGGAGTGACGTTGGTTACTTCCGGCCCGGGCGCTACGAATACCATCACGGGTATCGCTGATGCGCTGATGGATAGTACGCCAATGGTCGTAATCGCCGGTCAAGTACCCTCGCCGTTGTTGGGAACCGATGCTTTTCAGGAAGTCGACGTGATTGGCATCACGCAACCGATCACGAAATGGGCTTATCAAATCCGCAAGCCGGAGGAGATCGCATGGGCTGTTTCTCGTGCTTTTTATATCGCTTCTACAGGCCGTCCGGGTCCAGTTGTGCTGGATTTAGCGAAGGATGCGCAAGTAGGGTTGGTGGAATATGAATATAAGAAGGTCGATTACGTACGTAGTTATCAACCGGAGCCGGATATCAATAAGGATCGTATCAAGGCTGCCGCCGATTTAATCAATGAGGCGAAGAAACCCTTCTGTCTGGTCGGGCAGGGAGTATTGTTAGGCGGTGCGGAAGAGGAATTGAAAGCGTTTCTCCAAAAGAATGATATACCTGCCGGATCTACGGTATTGGGCTTATCTGCGTTGCCAACCGATTTCCCATTGAACAAGGGAATGCTCGGCATGCATGGAAACGTAGGGCCGAACCGGAAAACGAATGAGTGTGATGTATTGATCGCTATCGGTATGCGTTTCGACGACCGTGTGACTGGCGATTTAAAGACATACGCTAAGCAAGCCAAGATTATCCATCTGGATATCGACAACTCGGAAATCGGCAAGAATGTTGCCGTGGACGTAAAGGTGCTGGGGAATGCCAAGCACACGATACCGATGATCACGGCGTTGTTGGAAGAACGTAAACGCCCGGAATGGAATGCCGAGTTCGATCGGGACGAGAAAGAGGAATACGATAAGGTAATCGAGAAGGAATTGTATCCGACCGAGGGCCAACTGAAAATGGGCGAGGTAGTCCGTAAGGTTTCCGAGGCGACCGGCAACGACGCTGTATTAGTAACCGATGTTGGGCAGAACCAGATGATGGGCGTCCGCTATTTCAAATATAAACAAACCCGTAGCGTGGTGACTTCCGGTGGTTTAGGTACGATGGGATTTGGTCTGCCGGCCGCTATAGGCGCTAAGCTCGGAGCCCCGGACCGTACGGTCTGCTTCTTTACCGGTGATGGGGGGATGCAGATGACGATTCAGGAATTGGGCACCATCATGCAGGAGAAACTGAACGTGAAGATTATCATTCTTAATAATAACTTCTTAGGTATGGTACGTCAGTGGCAAGAATTGTTCTTCCACGAGCGTTATTCAAACACCATCATGGAGAATCCGGATTTCGTGGCGATCGCTAAAGCCTATGGTATCGCCGGCCGTGCCGTTGAAAAGCGGGAGGAATTGGACGACGCTATCGCTGAGATGCTAAACCACGACGGCGCTTACGTGTTGGTCGCTAACGTGGAGACTTGCGGAATGGTATATCCGATGGTTCCTGCCGGGGGAAGCGTGACAAACATGATTATGGGAGACGAGAAATAAGGAGGAGATGAAGCTATGACAACAAAGAAATTATATACCGTTATTATCTTTTCAGAGAATATCGTAGGTCTTTTGAACCAGATAACGATTATCTTTACACGCCGGCAGCTGAACATCGAGACTCTGTCTGTCTCTCCGTCCGCTATCAAGGGCATCCATAAGTTTACGATCACGACCTTCGCCGATGAGGATATGATCGATAAGGTGGTGAAACAGATCGATAAACGTGTGGATATCTTGAAGGCTTATTATAATACGGATGAGGATTTGGTTTATCAAGAGATCGCTCTTTATAAGCTAAGTACCGAGCTTTTCATCAAGATGGGAACCGTGGAGGGATTGATCCGTAAATACAACGCTCGTATCTTGGAGATGAACGAGACCTGCGTGGTATTGGAGAAGAGTGGCCACTATGACGAGACACAAGCCTTGTTCAATGAGTTGAGCGAGACGATCGGTGTCCTGCAATTCATCCGCTCCGGACGTGTGGCTATCACGAAGAGCAAGGTGGAGCGCTTGAGCGATATGTTGGCCGATATGGAGCGAAAGTTACATGAAAAGCAACAATAATAAGATATGGAGAAAGTAGGATTATTTCATTTCGTGGCGGAGCCGTATTTGATGGATTTTAGGGGACGTGTAACGCTCCCTATGATTGGTAATTATTTGATTCACGCCGCTTCCAGCCATGCCGGAGAGCGTGGGTTCGGTTTCAATGATATGTCGGAGCGTCATACGGCTTGGGTGTTGTCCCGTCTGGCTATCGAGATGAAGGAATATCCTACCGCCTTCGATAAGATTAATCTATACACTTGGATCGATGAGGTCGGACGCCTCTTCACCAGCCGTTGTTTTGAGCTGGCGGATGAGAATGGGAAAACCTTTGGATTTGCCCGTTCTATTTGGGCGGCTATCGACGTGGAGACCCGCCGTCCTACCTTATTGGATATAGAGGCATTGGGCAAATATATCGACGAGCGTCCGTGCCCGATCGAGAAGCCGGGCAAGATCATGCCGGCGGAGAATAAGGCGGAGGGAATCCCGTATTCGATCAAATACAGCGACTTGGATATCAACGGTCACTTCAATAGCGTGAAGTATATCGAGCATCTGCTGGATTTGTTCGATATCGACCAGTTCAAGACCCGTGAGATCGGCCGTCTGGAGATCGCCTACCAATCCGAGGGCAAACAAGGTATGCCGCTTACGCTTCATAAGGCGGAGTCCGCTCCCGATAAGCAAGACATGGCTATTTGCCATGAGGGAAAGGCGATCTGTCGTGCGGCGGTTACTTGGAGATAATAAAAGAGATACATAAATAGGTTTTTAAACATTAATAGTTAAAAAGAAAATGGCACAAATGAATTTTGGCGGTGTTGTAGAGAATGTAATGACCCGCGAGGAATTTCCGTTGGAAAAGGCAAGAGAGATATTAAAAGATGAGACAATCGCTGTGATCGGCTATGGCGTACAGGGACCGGGACAGTCATTGAACCTTCGTGACAATGGTTTCAACGTAATCGTTGGCCAACGCCAAGGTAAGACTTATGAGAAAGCGGTTGAGGACGGATGGGTTCCGGGTGAGACTCTGTTCGGTATCGAGGAGGCTTGCGACAAGGCCACGATCATCATGTGCTTGTTGTCCGACGCTGCCGTAATGTCTGTATGGCCTACGATGAAGCCTTATTTGACAGCTGGCAAGGCCCTGTATTTCTCTCACGGTTTCGCGATCACTTGGAACGATCGTACGGGCGTTGTTCCTCCCGCAGATATTGACGTGATCATGGTCGCTCCGAAGGGGTCTGGTACGTCTTTGCGTTCCATGTTCCTTGAGGGTCGTGGCTTGAACTCTTCTTTCGCTATCTATCAAGACGCTACTGGCAAGGCGATGGATCGTACGTTGGCGTTGGGTATCGGTATCGGTTCCGGCTACTTGTTCGAGACGACTTTCATCCGTGAGGCTACTTCCGATTTGACTGGTGAGCGTGGTTCCTTGATGGGCGCTATCCAAGGTTTGTTGTTGGCCCAGTATGAGGTATTGCGCGAGAATGGACACACTCCTTCTGAGGCTTTCAACGAGACGGTCGAGGAGTTGACTCAATCCTTGATGCCTTTGTTCGCCAAGAATGGTATGGACTGGATGTACGCGAACTGCTCTACTACCGCCCAGCGTGGCGCTTTGGACTGGATGGGTCCGTTCCACGACGCAATCAAGCCGGTTGTCGAGAAATTGTACGCGAACGTAAAATGCGGTAACGAGGCTCAGATCTCTATCGACTCAAACTCTAAGCCCGATTATCGTGAGAAATTGGAGGCTGAATTGAAGGCATTGCGCGAGAGCGAGATGTGGCAGACAGCTGTTACTGTACGCAAGCTTCGTCCGGAGAACAACTAATCCAATCTTAATCCTTCTATATCAGCAAAAAGAGGCGGGTCACTTACGGGTGGCTCGCCTTTCTTTGTGTTATTCGATGTGGATATTCTTTGTTTTCTTGATCTTTCGCATGCTGGATGCTGAATGGACGATGTCCAGCACCTCGATGCGTTCCTCGGTGATGCGGTAGATGATAAGGTGTGAATCTAGGATGATGTTCCGGTACATGCGGCTTTTCGTGGTTAGGTGTCGGCATTCGGGGTAATAAGGATAGTCGTTTTCTAGTTTCTCGACTGTATTCAATATATGCTCAAGATATTTCCGGGCTTGGAACATACCGAATCGTTCTATGCCTTCCACGAAAGTCCTCTCAAGGCTTTCCTCGTAAATGGGAGAACCGATTACTTTTTTCCTTGATAGCTGTCCATCCATGATCTTATTCTTTGATGTACTTCTTCAATAGGATAGAACGGTCCCTTCTCAATCTCATGGATATGTTCCCGGATCTCTTCTTGGGTGAATTGCATCGGCTTGGTAGGATCCCACTTGGGCTTTGCGGGCTCGGTCTTGGCCTTACGTGTCTTTGCGATCTTGGCCGTAGTTTCCTTGGCGGGGATGTTGCTTAATTTTGTCATAGTCGTAATCGTTATTAATTAGTACTGTGGCAAATGTATGGAATAATTTCCATGTAATAAGATATTTAATGAGTAAAAAAGAAGGCGGGGCACTTATGGGTAGCTCGCCTTTCTTCGTGTTATTCGATGTGGATATTCCTAGTCTTCTTGATCTTTCGCATGCTGGATGCTGAATGGACGATGTCCAGCACCTCGATGCGTTCCTCGGTGATGCGGTAGATGATAAGGTGTGAATCTAGGATGATGTTCCGGTACATGCGGCTTTTCGTGGCTAGGTGTCGGCATTCGGGATAATAAGGATAGGTTTGGTCTAACTCGTATAAGATGGATTTTATCTTGTTAGCGTATAATTCCGCTTGGTAGAATCCAAATAAGTCAAGGCCTTGAACATATACATTATCGTAACTTTCCCAAAATAAACTACTGGTTATAACCTGCTTTTGAGTAGGTCTTGCTTCCATGCCTCAAAACGTTTAAAACCTTCATCTAGGGTTAGGAACGGTCCCTTCTCAATCTCATGGATATGTTCCCAGATCTCTTCTTGGGTGAATTGCATCGGCTTGGTAGGATCCCACTTGAGCTTTGCGGGTCCGGTCTTGGTCTTACGTGTCTTTGCGGTCTTGGCCGTAGTTTCCTTGGCGGGGATGTTGCTTAATTTTGTCATAGTCGTAATCGTTATTAATTAGTACTGTGGCAAATGTATGGAATAATTTCCATGTAATAAGATATTTGGTAAGGAAAAAAGTAGGTCTATAGGATTAACTTATTACCCAGTTGTAGAGGCGGGGCATGCCCCGCCTCCATTCCCTTAAAATGGTATTCAAATTTATTTATGTCACATAACCGCTATTTTTAATCGCTTATCCGCTATATACACATAATAAGCATGAATTTTGGGGGGTGGGGCGTGCAGGCCTTTATTACATATTTTTTTTATTTCTTATATTTACTACGTCTTATTCATTAAAAGAGTATATGAAAATCATATGATAATGTGTGATGGATATATAATGTTAACCTTTTTTATCAGTACGCACTTGATAAATCGGAATAATTGTGTAGCAAGCAAGCAAGCAAGCAAGCAAGCAAGCAAGCAAGCAAGCAAGCAAGCAAGCAAGCAAGCAAGCAAGCAAGCAAGCAA